>Ga0208497_1000134_pt1 | contig 41246 bp, 64 predicted proteins | sample CryBogCBE25Aug07_FD_184555 | JGI IMG/M metagenome (GOLD analysis project Ga0208497, IMG submission 184555) | Freshwater microbial communities from Crystal Bog, Wisconsin, USA - CBE25Aug07 (SPAdes) | ecosystem: Environmental > Aquatic > Freshwater > Lake | place: Crystal Bog, Wisconsin, USA...
CGAAATAACCATTTTTCAAATTCAGTAATCATTCTCTAACTCCAAAATGTTTCTTAATCAAATCACAAACATGAAGATTGTTTCCGTTACTCATCAAGGCAACATGAGCACATTCCTTAATAATCAAGTCGGCAAATAAATCCAGACCCTCTTGGTCTGGATTGTCCTGAATGCCAGCTTGCAATTTAAGCAAATCTAAATTGATCATTTACGAGCTTCCTCTTCGTAGTGTGCCCAAATGCCCCATGGTGGCTCACAGTTAGGATTACCTTTAATAATCCATACAGTATCACAGTACAATTCATCTCCCCAACCACCACATGGCATACCGTCAGTAAACATGATAAATTTCTTAGGTTCAATACCTTCGGCCTTCATAAATTCCCAGTTGGCTTCAAAGTCTGTACCACCGCCACCTTGTGGTTCATATTCAGCAATATCACGCATGTTGTCTGAGTTAAAATCTTGTGGATTGTACACTTCTGTATCAAATGTCCAAACCTTGATATTGTACTCATCATACGATTCCATAATACCACGGATTTCACTTAAGAAGCACTTGATATCGTCGTGCCCGATACTACCAGATGTGTCTAGTGCAATGCACACATCAATTGTTTCGCCGGGTTTCATACCTGGCAAAATAGCATCCATGTGCCAGGCTTTACGACCAGGACGTGCAAAGGTATAGTCATTCTTAATAGTACTTTGAATCTGTTGCTCCAACAATTCTTTCCAACCAATCTGTGGTTCTGTTAAGTCCTTAATAAGACGCTTAACACCGCTTGGCAAGTTACCTGCACCTGCGGCCTGTGCAGCCTGGATAACAGCTTCTTTAAGCTCGTCACGGATGGCCTTCTTCTCAGCATCGCTTAGTCGAGGACGACCTTTACCATCTTTATTGCCTTCACCATCGCTGTCGCCTTCGTCCCCATCTAAGTGTTCGTCCAACAACATCTTAGCAAGATCGTCCATATTAATCTTGTTGGCATTCTTCATCAAATCATCGTAGACTTCTTCGGCACTCATACCTTTGTACTTAGGATCGTACAATACACCGCATATAGTAATCTTTTCGCCAATACGCTGGTCAATTAAATCAGCATTAACGCAAAAGTCATCGGCAATATTCCAAATCTTAGGATCACGGCTATCTCGACGTCCCATGTGATCATATACCGCATGTAATACTTCGTGCCCAACTAAAAATTCAACTTGTTTCAATGGCATTTTATTAACGAACTCTGAATTGTAATAAAACCTACGCCCGTCTGTTGCGGCTGTTGGCAACCAGTCGTCGCCATTTACCAAGTTCATACGAGTAGCAAGATTACCAAAGAATGGTGCTTTAAGCAATAAACCAATACGTGCGGTAATCAGTTTTTCACGTGCGGCAGCATCTACTTTGGGGTCTGTTACTGTTTTAGGTTTGTTTAATTCTGCTGTAGTCATAGTCACGATTCCTTATCAATATACATATTATACTACTTTTGCCATTTCTGGTCTGTAGTCTAAAAACAACACTTTTTACCTAGAAATTCAGCGGAAAAACACCGTGTGCAACGTCTAACATAACGGCATAGCGACGCCGTTTGTAATAATCACCGGTGCCTAGGCTATAGTCCGCAGTAACCCTGTGTTCACGGACAGCATCGGTTTTATTGCTACGAACACGGTAAGTATCCCAACCACGTGCTTCAAACGTATAACTACCCCCAGTGGTCTTAATACGCCAGCGACTGTTTAGTTGATACTCACTTGAGTCCTTACCTACGTATAAGAACTTAAAGGATGTTTCGATCAAGCTCCGGTTACGACGATATTCAGCTGATGCTTTAATACGATCCAGCTTACCGCCGATACTGACCAGGTCCTTGCCATCCAAGCCCATGAGTTGAGCATAGGCAACTAACTGTCTAACCTGTTCCTGTTTTTCTACAGGGAATCTTTTAAAAAATAGATCATCTTCCATTATGGGTTCCAGTGAAACATAAAGGCACTGGCTGTTGCCTCATCTTTAAAATATAACCGCATCTCGTCATACTCAGTGTGCCAGCACCAACGATTTAGGCTTTCTAATCCCTTTCCAGTTGGATGTAAGGTAATCCACTTACGTTCAACACCCGGGCCGAATACTTCCCAACACCAATTACGCCATTCAAAAAACTGTTCAACTCTTTCTTCTGTACTTTTACCGATTGCCCAAGTTCTGCCCGGTTCTACATAATAGGCTAAAAACTGATGACCGGTATGCCTGCGGTCTAGTTTAACGAGTTTCATTGGACTTCCTCGCTCTTGCCGCAAAGACGTCATTTGCCCGCGTAACTGAGTCGGTGCCCACTGCACGAATTGTTGCTGGTGCGGCAGTAACGGTGACTGTACCTTCGGGTTCGTCTTGACAGATTTTTTCATCGTGTACCATCCTTGCCATTTTACAATCCTTACCATTTGCCATACTTATTGCATGATCAGTGATACCTTTACCTGTAGTTTCTGTACTAACAACGCTACTGATACTTAGGGCTAGTATAACTGCTTCGATAATCATTGCGGCCACCTTAGCATAAAATATGTACGATCAGCTGGTTCTGGTATAAACAACATCATACTATTATTACCAAACGCTGTGGCACTTGACTGTTTAAACCATTCAGTAATATCTGCAGCATTTGCGTACCACCAATGTTTATTAAGTATCACCATGATTTCTGGTGTATCTAGTTCTTCGCAAAAATCATAGTTCATAATAAGTTGGAGGACTTACGGGAAAGGGACCTGCCTCCGTGCCAGTGACTAGCTAGCGAAAAGTCTTTACTTACCACTCGCGGCAATAATATACTTGCCAAAACGCTTGTGGAACTCATCAAACGATGCCATTTTACCTGGTACCATTGGCAAGTTATAAGTAGTCAATGCAACACGAGCACCCATAACAACCAACTCTGTAGTAAAGTTCGCCATCATAAACTTCAAGAAGTTATCGGCTTGTTTATGCCAATCAGCAAGTTTATCCTTACCAAGTTTCTTGTACTGTTCTTGCAGTTCATAGCACAGGCTAATAGTCAACGAATACATAGCTGAGATTTCTTTGACTTTGAGTTCATTTACCTTGCCAGACAATACATCTTCTGGGTTAGGCATTTGTCCTGCAACCTTACGGTGTGCCATAAACTTAACAGCTAGACCTTCGCCTACAGTACCTGCGATCAAGTCTGTAAGTTCTGCGTCTGTTGCATCCTTATCATCCAAGAATTGTGACACGAATGTCCAAGAGCGTGGAGTAGCGAATGCACGGCTAGCTGACTTAGGATCAAAGTCCATCAAGTCTTGTTTAGCGTAGCTCAAGTAACCTACTACATCTTGGTGAACTTGATTGTTTACAGCCCAGTTAAACCAGCTGTCAAAGTCCTTACGCATTTCCAAGTGAACGAAACGGTTTGCAAGTGGAGTAGGCATACGATATGTAACACCTTTGTCTGACTCACGGTTACCTGCAGCAACAATAACTACATTGTCTGGCAACTTGTACTTGCCTACACGACGATTCAAAATCAGCTGATAACCAGCGGCCTGTACAGCAGGTGCCGCAGAGTTCATTTCGTCCAAGAACAGGACAACGATAGGATACTGACTAGCAAGTTCTTCATCTGGCAAGTCAATTGGGGGAGCCCAATCCATAACTTCTTTGTTCTTATTAAAGAATGGGATACCGCGAATATCTGTCGGCTCCATTTGACCTAGACGTAAGTCAATCATATGGCCGCCAAGTTCTTCAGTTAAACTTGCAACGATTTCGCTCTTACCAATTCCGGGAGGACCCCATAGGAATACTGGACGTTTATTTTTGAAACAACGTAAGATACGGCTACGGGCTTCTGTAGGGCTAACACTACGATTCTCAGTCACGGACATTTAAAAACTCCTTTTTGTTAATTGATATACAAATTATACAACAACACTTCATTTTATGTCTGTAGTTTTAATACAACTACTTTAAAAAAGTGCTAGTTTTTATTTTAGGTCAAAAACCAGCAAAAAGTGACCGCAAGTTTCTGGGGTATCAAGGCTCCCCAAGGATCGCACGACCCCATTACAGCCTTATTCGCTCAGATTCAAAATACGTGCATCATATTCCATAAAACTTACTTGGTGTGGTACAAACACAATCTGACCAACACGGCAACCACGACCACGTTCTACAGATTCCTTACCATCAAATACATCTTTGGTAACGGTAATTTTAAAACAATTATAGCCAGGCTCGTTACAATTTGCTGCTTCTACAACGCCTTCAACATAACAATCTTCACGACCTGCCATTGGCTTGAAATCGTATGCACGGATTGTTTGACCATTTTTAGCAAAGTTAGCAAATTTCAACATTTTTAGCTCCTTATTAATCACTATACATACATTATATAGGAGAGGCCATTTCGGGTCAACCAAAAAAATACCGCTAAAAAGCGGTATTTTAAGTAGCTAAGTTGTTGTTTTTATTAGGGTTTTTTGCGAAAAACGTAAATTCCTTCGCTTTTGTACCCGTTTTCTAGCTTATTATTGCCCACTCCCGGGCGTACATTTAGCATCATATCTACAGTTTCTTGGTACTCAAAACCCACTTTTTCGCTTAGGTTTTTCCAGCGATCAACTATAGCAAATTGCTCTTTGCCGGTTTTATAGTCAGCAATGTTTACAGCATACAGCCCTTCACTAGATAGTCCTTTATGAATCATTTTAAGTGTTGGTTCAGCATACAGTTCAAACCAGGCATCTAAATTACTACAACGATTCATACATTGTGTTTCTTCATCCGAGTAGGTTTCTAAATTAAAGTATGGTGGGCTACTAAAAGCTGCATCGTAATATTCTGGTTCTGGATCAAATTCTTCGCTGGTGCAATGGTTCATACTATAACCTTGGCCAAGATTACATTCAAGTAATAAATCACCTAGTGCATCAAGACCATTGAATGTTCGAGTATTCGGATCAATACCAGTATAATGATATCTCATTTTACTAGTCATTGCACCCATCATGCGACCGCCGTAGCCTGAACTAAAGTCTAGAACATTGCCCATGAAGTTAGGGCACAGGTATTCCCACATTGCTCTGGCGTTCATTGGTTTAAAGTTTTGAATGCTACCACCACTTACTAGTTCTAATGCACGACGAATATTCTTTGGTAATACAGTAAATTCACCTTCATCGCGATTAACATAACATAATTTAATTGCACGTTTTAATTTTGCATCGTTAAGGAAGCGACCGCGGGTACTGACTTCTTTGTCTTTTCTTGTATAAGCATCTTGCATGTTTTCAAACCAAAAGCGACCAAATCCAAGGCCTTCGTTATTACCAACGCCTAGTGTGCGGTCTTTGACACTTTTAGTTTTAGTTGACAATTCAATTAATTGTTCACGACAACCTTCTAGGTTATAGTAAGTAATAGGAACAATATTAATTGATCGATAGATATCAAATACTCGTTGTTGTATTTCTTCCTTACCAGCGTCATCGGCAGCCGACCAAGCAGCTTTACCTAGAGCTTTTAATTGCGGTGTAACACTTTCATATCCAGTACAAACTTTATCCGTTGGTGTAAAATTCCATGCGGTGCATAGATCATTATAATATGTAAGGATTTTAGGATTTGTAATACTTGTCATAGATTTGTTTTACTTTATTATAGTTATCTCTTGTAGGAATGTCAAGCCAGAATCCTTTTCCATTGGCCGGATTGTTAGCATTAAGTGATAGGCTCAATGCTCGTATAGGAGCACTTTCCCAATACTTGATCATTTTGTCTGCTTCTTCAGGATCAGCGACTTCGATCCATAGTGCATTATGTCCTGTACCGTATTCGGGACCGGCGTACTTTAACACACTTTGATTATTGGGATTACCGTTCTTACTAATAACTACTTTGTGCAATCCTACCCCTTCTTGTGGTGTAATGATCTTAGCACTTACCTTGATTACTTTTAAGAAGCCTTTGCCCTTTGGGCCAACTTGATAGATAAGCGGAACACGACCAGGATTGTTTAATACCTTTTCGTGATTGGACACATAAGATCCGTAGTTGGCATTAATGCCCGGTAACCCAAGACTGCATACTTCGTGTGCGTAGGCATACAGTTTAAGATCTAGGCCGGGCAACCGTGCTGGGCTATCAATTTTAAGAATAGTTTCGCCATCGGTAAACTCAACAATTTTATTCTTTTTAACAGGCTCAAATATCATCATTGACAGCAAACTACTAGAAGTTCTTTCTAAGTGTCTGAATACGGAAATTTCGTTAATCTTATGCGACGAGTAGTCGATTTTATTGGAACGACTAACAATAATTAATCGTTGACATTGTAATCGCCATACGGGTACAAAACTATTAATAGTTTTAAAATCCACAGAACTTATTACATAGGTATAGCGATCTTCAATGTTAAAACAGTTCTTTTCGGTTACATTAACTTCAAAGTCTTTATTGTTTACAGCACGTTTAAAATTGCTACGGGCAATACGAGCTTGTACACTATTAATATCGTTAACAAAGATTTGATTTTGAAAGATATGTTCTAGGCGTTCTTGTTCATCTGGGATGGCTTTGGCCAGCTTTTCCATAAGAATATCAGCTAGAACCAGCATAATGCTACCGCTACCACATTGTGGATCGCAATAGGTGGTTGCAGGATCCTTAAGATCTTTTTCCTTAATGTACGACAGCAAAATACGAGCATTAGTTTCAGACAATATAGTTTGATTGCCTTGGCTACTGTACAGCTTTATTTGCTTGATACGTTGGCGAATGTTATTGGAAATCATTGTATTGGCCCATTGCTCGGTTAATAACAACCTGGTTTACAGCAGGCAAGATTTCCTTCCATTCATCGGGGGTAAGCCCTGTAATTTCGTTTACTAGCATTGTATCCTTACAGCGAATAATATCGGTTAGACTACTGAATGTAATATTATCAGCCCAACCTACATCAATTAGTTTGAAAATTTGCTTAAGAGCATATCGTACTTGTTGTTCGGCAGCTTCTGCTGGGTCAACAGGTTTCTTCCATCCGCTAACTGGTGTACCTGAACTGAACACACGTTTCTTATTAGAACCTTCTAATATATCATTTCCATTAAGTTGACTCTTGGCACTAGTTTGATTTGAATCTTTCTTTTTATCTGCTAACAGTTGAATAATACCGGCGTCAATGCCTGCAGGATCTACCGCTTGTCCTACTCGATCCATATAGTTATTGATATCGCTTAAGAAACGTCGACTGATATCTTCACCGGACATAATGTTCCATTGGTTACCAGTATAGTCGTATACTTCGCTAACATCTAACCATTGACTAATAATATTACTAACAGGTTTAGTAGGATCACTTACACGTTCGCAATGTTGGTACACTACACTAACGAAACGTTCTGGTGCATAGTCAAATACAATTACACTGGCTTTTTCGTCTCGGGCATTGGGAGTCTTACAACGGAAACTACCTTGGAAATAGTCTGCGGCACTCTTGTCGTTGTTCATTTGGTGTACTGACCACCACTCAGGTACACTAGTACCTTCTAAGAATCGTCCACAGGTAAGTGTAATTGTACCAACACCGCCTTCGATAGTATCACGTTGGATTAGGTCTTTGACTGTTTGAATATCTTTAACACCCTTACCGCTGGCATTGATAATACGACGTTTGCCAAAGAATGGATGTTTTTTAAGCATCTTTTCTAATGCGTTAATAGCCGCAACATCATTAGGCAATACCCAGAGAGCATGTCTTGACAACATGTCAGCAAAAGGAAGGAAACGAGCCGGCGGCTTTTTATATGTTTGTACAGCAAAAGTTAGAAACTCGTTAACAGCAATTACATTCTTAAATTGTACTTTATCTGTGGCAAATAGTTTGGGAAAGGTAAATCCATCTTCCCCTAACATATCTTTAATTTTATCTGGGATATTAACCATAGCATAATTAATATCAGCACGATACTTAAATGCTCGAGCTAACACAGTATCCGGAGTAACAAGTGCTTCACGTCGTAATACCTGTTCATCTACATAGTCGAAGTTATAAATGTTGTCAGATTCGTACCGACCGCTTAATACAGTCTTATATGGAGTACCACTTAATTCAACTTTATTTTTAAAGTCTAACGTGTCCCACAGGCGTTGAGTGTTATCTGTTTCTGTTGCATAATGTTGTTCATCGAATGCAACTAGATCCCATTCAGTATTAAAAATATCAGCAAGTAAGGTATTGGGATTATCAAAATGCTTGTTGATAAATTGCAAGCTGACAAATACCACGTCTACATTCTTAGTGGGTTTAATATGCTTGATCTTTTTATAATCGTGATATTGCCAGTCTGCATAATTGACGTGGCTTTCTTCTCCGTTGGGCAATAAACTAGACCAACTGTCATTAACACCGACCTTGGCTGTAACAACTAAAATCTTGCGAGCTTTAATTTTACGAGCAATTTCGTATGTAATAAAACACTTACCTGCTCGCATAATAGCATTAATAAGAATATCATTGATGCCGGAATTGAATTTATCAGCGGCCCAATCAACAATTGACTGTTGGTACGGAAATGCTGGAAAGTCTTCTAAGGCCATAACACCGTGCCGGCATTCGTTGATTAACTGTTTGCCCACAGCAACTACATTATCTACTGACTCTTGCTTAGTATCAAAGAACCACTCGCTTGCGGTGTTGTCACTGGGAACCCACATGCCCATACGCTTTTGCTTTGGGTGCAGAATACCTTGTTCGAGTTGACGCAACTTACTCAGACTTTCGTGCTTCTCGCCTGTTTCGCATATATCGCTAACGTCCTCGACGTGTAGTATTTCGTAAGGGTCAGCAGAGTTGGCGGCTGTTACTTGTTCTTTAATACGAATTTCTGCGGCTTCACGGGCACTATTGGCACGACGTCGTGCAGAACCATTCTTAACCTGATGTACCTTGCGGTTAAGTTTAGTAGTGTACCAATACATTACACAATAATATTTCATATGTTTATTGTACTACCTTTGCCTTTAGTATAAAAGATATGTGTTCCAATTTGGGTAATTTTGTACGAAGGATCTGCCCAGTTTGGCGCTTTGATATAGTCAGCATGATAAAGTAGACTTTTCTGTAGGCTTTTCACACGATAGCCATGCAACGATGAAACAGCAATGTCTCGACTACGTTGCCATACGTCGGGGTCTGGCTTATGCAACTTCTTAGCCATAGTCCAACTAAATTGCGCCTTGGCATAAACAACCTTACATACCGTATCGCCCCAGCGGCCTGCACGTATGCGATTTAATGTTACTGTGGCTACAGCATACTTGCCGACATCGGACTGATTACCAGCTTCGTAATAAATGTTTCGAGTTAAACAATCAATGTCGCTCTTAGTGTACTTGATACCGTGATTGGTTTTAACAACGACATCTTCAAGTTGGTCTACACGATCATTAAGTAACTCGGTTTTAAAATCCAATCTAACTAACAATACAGTAATTACAATACCAAAAAATATGGTAATTTTGTTGTTCATACAAAAACCCACAGTAGTTACAATACAGCTAGTATACTATAGAATGGGTTTTTTGGTCTGTCGCTTTTTTACAACAGTTTAGAAGTACTTGTAGCGGGAGTCTACACTACTTTTATCAGTAACCATACGATCAAATTGTCCACTGCGCCCGTTTGTGTAGAAACCGCTGGGATCTAGAATCTTACCGCGAATTTCTACCCAACTGTGTGGTATCCAACAAAATTCGTCTTCTAATTGATTATTTGTAATGTATGCAATACGATCTGATTTTTTTCGTGGGTCGAGACCTTGACTACGGCAATCGGCTATTTCCTGTTTGGTAAATGCATCTAGACTTGTATCGGGAACGTCGGATTTAAACCAGCCGCCTTGTTTTTTGCCGTTTACAATACGGCCAATTGGAACTATTTCTGCTGTCTGTATACCCTTAACTTCGTCTAGAAATTTAATTAAATCTTGACTAGCACCGTAACAGTTATTTTGTACAAAGTAGTATCGCATCTGCTCGGGCGTACGACTCCGCCAAAACTCAACAAGCAATGGATTGAACTGAGTTAACGGTTGGGACATTTCGTATAAGAGCATGAAATATTTATCCAGCGTTGTCTAAACTGTCTAAGTAGCCCTTAAGGTTGTTTCCGTGCAAGCTCAACATTACAGCTTCTTCTTCCTCGAATACAATAAGTTTCTGTCGCTTGAGCAAATAATACATACCTTTGAATAGACGTTCTAATTGCAGTATGTTGTAGTTGGTTAATTCTTCCGACAAGGCAAAGTCGTAACTGGTCAACTTGAGTTGTGCTTTAACAAACTGTAGACCAGCAAGTGTGAGTCTTAGACTGTTTGGATCAGTAGGATTCTTCCACCAACGCATTTGCATGTCGGTAGTGTGGCCAAGAGGAATGTCAGCTTGTTCTACAAATATTTTAGTTAGCTGACGTTGGGTGTAACGCTTAGGGGAAGACTTTGTCACCGGCTTTGAGCAAGACAACACTGAACTTGTCGGTCTTGAACAAGGTGTTGAGTTTCTTGCAGAGGTTGATTGCGTGTCCAGGATTACTGAAACTATTTTTCTTGTACTTAGGACCAGGATACGCTACTAGTACATTTGCTGTTTTTAGATTGATAGGTTGATTGTCGTAGAAGACCGCCCAGATACCTTCAGAGCTGAGTACTTGTTCGCTCTTATATGTTGTCTTATTTACGTGATCCAACAATACGGTTGGTTTAGGTCGGCTCATTTCACTTATCCTTGATATACAGTTTATTTATCTCAATAATATACGTACATTATTTAAAACTTCCACCATCCATGCCGACATTTACACTGGTAATAGAACTTTCCTGAGTCTTAGATAAGTTGGCGATTGTGGCCATCAAATCGTAGATTTCCGCATGTAAATTGCGAGCTTCTTGCGGATTTAATGTAAGAAGTTTACCATTGCCTTGGTTCATAGCCCTTACCCTATCATTAAACATTTTAATGTGAAAAGGCAAATTATTGTCCATTGGCCTCTCGCATCGATTCAACCATACGTTCTTGAGTCTTAAACGGACCTTGGTATTCGTATCGATTTAGTGTGATAAGTTTAGGACAGTATGCACGTACCCAAGTTGAACTAAATTTAATAATGTAATAGCCAGCACAGAAAAAACTTTTTGATTTTGCTGTTTTAGTATAGATAGGCAAGTAACGTTGAACATCCAGGACTTCGTTATGTGGACGATTATTAGATGGGAATCCGTAGACATCGTAAACGTCTTGTTTTTCACGTTTGACTTTTTCTGCCTTGACAAATTCAATATTGTATTTGGCGCTTATCAATTTAATAGACGAAAACATTTCACGTTGGTCATCGTGGATGTATACAAATCCACTTTCTTCAACGGCCATGATACTGCCTACTTTATTGCCGTAGAGTTCTACAATCCACATTTTATTTTTTACTACGGGTTTTGCGATCATTTCGGTCATACAATAATTAATCCTATAATTGCGAGATATACAAGTTGGTGCATCATTTGGTCAAAGCCAAGGTGTGCCCAAAATGCTGGAGTCTGGATATCTCTATTACCCCAGTTCATTTTCGCCCAATCAATATGATAGTGCGTAACAAAGTCAAACAATCCTAATACAAATCCAACGACTAATCCTGCCTCAATGCCAAAGAACACCGGCATGATCATCATAGTAGCGATACCGTGTTTAATACTGTGTTGCATTCCAATCCAGTTACCATAGATGCCTTTGGCGTTTACTTCTTCCATTGTTTGATTAACAAAGTCGATGTACCAATGTTTAAATTGTAATGCTACAAGAATGAGTAAGAGTGTTATCACTTTTGCTCGCCTTTTAAACAACTCATAGTTACAATCTTACCCAAGGCTGCATCAAAGTCTTCGCTGTCGTGAATGAGATATAGTTCAGCTTGTCTATTTTCAGCTAGCCCAGTAAGGTTTATTGTGTTATGATTCTGATGAGGATTAACCTGCACGATCCAGCCACCGTTGGCTTTTGCTACGTTAAAGTTAATAGTAGTGGTTCCTAAGTTCATTTGTTGTACCTGTGGTTGTGTTGTGTAATAATTGTGTCCTGTGCCGTTATTATAAGGAACGCTGCCGCCGCCTACTCCTAGCGTGTAAGTGGTTTGTGATGGATTGGTCATTGCCATAGTTTTTTCTTTCTTATATAAGTTATTAAATACGCTATGAGATGGAGCCGCTAGCCAATTTAATATAGCCAATCTTAGATTTGCAAAAATCATTCTGGGTACCCAGCTGATAAGAAGTCTACAAAATTTTGTACATTGTCGCTAATACGTTTTAAATCGTACTTGCCACAAAACTTCATAAACTTAGTTCCTATTTGTGGTATCTCTTTACGAACACTATTTGTAGCAATAGTTTCTGCAATTTTTACCTTAATGTCATCTGGTTGTGCGGTTAAGTCTACAAGTGTTACATTGCGATTATAATCGTCTAGTACACGATGTTCAACACCATTATGGTCAGTCCAGCGTTGCAACATTAGGTTGTTCCACGCAAAGCCCTTTTTATCACGGTCTTCGAACGCTTCTTGGAGCCCAACTTTATTCTTACTTCCAACTTTCCTAACCCCAGGGAACGCACTGAATACGTTGTCTGTGGGGTCACCGCGCATACACTTCTCAAAAAGGATCCAAGTCGGATCAGGGATGGATTTGTTTTCCTTAGTTTTTTTATCTTTGACTGGGGAACCTTTTTTGTCAAAAATGCCTTCAATAGTGTGCAGTTCATCTGATATTCCGTTATACTGTTTTACGTTAGCAGAAAGTAATTGATAAAAATCAGTATCACTACTAACAATAACATGTTCGTCCTGCGGGTGTGCTTGTATCCAACCGGCAATTAAATCATCGGCTTCTAATTGTTCGTGCTGTAGCACAGTACAATTACTTTTTTCATAGACAAAGGTTTTAAGTTCGTCAAACGATTCCCAAAATAACTTTTCTTCTTCTTGTTCAGCTTCGGTTAACGCTGCTCGGGCTACAGCACGATTTTTCTTGTAAGGCTCATAAAAATCTTTACGCCAGCTACGACCTTCGAGGCAGAACACTACATGGTCAGCTCGCTGATCACGAAATGCTTTTGCTACACTACTTAAGGTAACATGAATGGCAAAGCCTAGCTTATCCCACGTATCACTTTGGCGGTGGGCGGCATGTCTGGCTCGAAAAAAGGTATTAGCGGTATCTACGATTAAATATTTCATATAGTAATAGTAGCATATTATTATTTAGCTGTCAAACCTTTAATGAATTCCCAAGCAACTATTCTGTGGCTTTGAATACCAAAATGTTGCCCATCCCTTGCACGATCAACGGCTCCACGCGATTCTGGGTTAAAAATATCCCTAGCTGTATATTCGATTATGGGTAACCCAAAAGAATGAACCAATAGCCGATTTCGGTAATATCGTTGTTGTGCATTATCGTTGTCCATATACCAAACGTGTTCGGTATTGGCTGTGGTAGGAATTACAGATTCGATGCGGTCTTTGTTGTAAAGTTCAAATCGTGCCATATCGGGCCATAATATGAATACGTGTTGTATATCAAACAGTCCGATGCAGTTAGTTAAGATACGTGCCACAGTATCTGTGCTGGCGCTTTGTATTCCTAAGTTTAACATAGGAACACTACGTTGTTCGGCAACAATACTAGGCCAAGCATCTTTAAGAGGAACACCAATACCTTCAGTTAAACTACAACCTAGTGCTAGGTCTACAGGTTGTCCAAGGTGCTTGGTTAATTCGTCTGTGCGAAAACCATGGGCATTGTATGTATAGGAGATGTCAATATTTTGCCACAGGTCGCGCTCAATATTATTACGATAACTAATTTCGTGGTCTGAACCCGACCATGGTACTGTTACACCACGATGATTCCAGCTATACGGAAACTGGGTTGTCTGCCAAAAATTCATAAAGAAACTCTGCCCACTTTCTATGTGCATCTGCACCATAGTGATAACTATTGGGATTTACTGTTTTAAAGCCTTGGTCGGCTAACCAGTAGTAGTATGTGTAATTGTGTTCGTACGGATTAACGTAACAGTTATTCCAATCATATTCTGCAGGTGGAACTACACCAGGTTTAAAATGCTGACTTCTAATGGCACTGAAATCACTGTAGGTGTTAAAAAATAAATGAGGAATATCAGAATCGCTTAACTCTGTGTGAAATTCGTATATACGGTTGTGCCAGTCAATTAACTTGCGTTCTCTTGTAGTTTCATCTTGTTCAATTACCCATGTACGATACCGTTCGGCTGCTTCTGGGGGAACTGTATCTGTACCACCGGCTGTAACTTGATAGTAAGTATCGTTGTACAACCATTCTTCTCGCTCCCAAGTAGACCAACCTATAACTAATAAGTTAGGTTTTTCTGTTTTGAGATACTCTCTGGTTGTTCTTAATATACGATCATTGCTACTAGCACTTTCTGCATCGCAAACTAGTATAGCAGATAATTGATTTGCTAAATCGCATCCGTAGCTAGCACGTTCGTTGTCGGGGTGTGGTCGTCTACCTAATGCCCAGTACATTGGGTCATCTTCGGCAAAACAATAAGGATTAACAGCTTCTGCGCCAGCACTATGACTGTCGCCGTTTACATAAACTATCACGATACTTCAGTTCTTCCGTCGCCTAGGTCTCTGCGATTAATTTCTCGTGGACGATCACCAATTGGCTGATTAGCTTCCCACTGTTCAAAGTTTTCTGCTACAACATTACGACACACATCGGCAAACCATTGATCTACCATGTCTGCATCTGTTTTGCCTTTAAACCCAGCACGTGCCAAGTTAGTAATAAACTTATCATTCCAATCTAGTTCAAATGCACCATTGCCAATATTGTCTGGGTCAAGCTCAACCTGAACAACGCTAACCCATGGCTCGCCGTTGGCGTCGGCAATTTGACGCGGAGTCATTCCTGTAAAGTCAACTTTCTTTTTAGCTGGGGTCTTTTTAACCGGTGTCTTTTTAGCCACAGGTTTTTTAGCCGGAACTCGTTTTGTTACTGTTTTCTTTGCTACTGGCTTTTTAGTTGCCATTGTTGCTCTCCTCAATTTCTAACCAAGTATGGTCACCCATATATTTTACTTGACTTATGTACCTATAGTCAACCGGAGTACCAGTTGTCCAATCGTTTGGTCCAGTTTGAATTAACAGCATTTTTTGTTTTCGTTCGTCCCACACTAACCAATAACAATGACCCATTACCACTTGAAACTGATATTCAGCGGCATGTACCATATCTGTAATATCCAACCTACGTTTAATACCTGCTGCTTGACGTTCTAATACTTTAACTAATTCCATAATACGATCGTACTCTTGCTGGGCATACATCCTAGCATGATTGATCATAAGGTCTTTTTGCTTCTCTACAGGTATTAGGTCAAACTTTGGACCGCCTGCTTCGGTTGGGTATGTACTTATATTGCGATTAAAGAAAGGTATTAAGACATTGCCAACTATAATATCAAAGCTAGTATGACCATCAGCAACATTAGACTTCTTTTCAGACACCGTATTTTAGTTTCAATATAAGCATTTCAGTAGTGCTATACCAGCGAGTCCATACGGCAGGATCACCGGGACCTGTAATAACATACTGAGCACGATAGGCCTGAGTTAGCCACAAACGTCGTCCACTAGAATGGCACCGTCTAGGCCACAGCGACCATTTTAAATCAGTCCACGCCCGTTTTAAAAATTGTTCTTCATTGTAATCGTCAGGCATAACAACTCCTATACTTTCTGGTATTGGCATATGATTAATATTGTATAATCCTTGTGGGAACATTCCGTACCTTACTTTCACTTACCCCAACCGTTGCCCCATAAGTCTACGTGTAGTCGTGGGCTATAATTAAATCCACGTTCGCAACAGATATTGGCAATGTTTAATTTGTTTGCATCATACGGAGTAACAACACCGCCCTGTGGCATTAAGTAAACAACACCTTTAAATCCACCTGCACGGAAAGCATCAACAGCTCTAACTGCTTCGTTGACGTGATCTACAGTTTCTACAACAAACTTAAGATATGTATGTCCGTATGTTTGATAGATATTAACAATTTTAGGTTTAATAGCATCTTCCCACAGTTCGCCGGACGCACTTAGTTTAGCACTAACACTAAATGTAACTTCTCTATCGGCCTTTTCACTAGCCCATTCAATTAAGTAATCGCGGAAGTCTTCGTGTAGTTCTTGAGTACCATTAGTTTCAAATGTAATGTTCTTTAGGTCTGCCATGCGTGGGTGACTTAGTAATTCAGCATAAGCACGTTGCCAACCTAACAATGGCTCGCCGCCTGTAATAACTAAATGTACATCGTTGCCATTGTTTTGTATCCAGCAGTTGTTAGGAGTCAATGCTAACATTTGATCTACAAGTTCTTCAGTAGTCAATGTAGGCGAAAGGTGTTTAAATGCAGGATGCCACGACGCATAACTATCACAGCCTGTCTCAACTAACGGCAAGCTCAAGAATGTCGAATATTTGTCTACGACCTTAGCAACTTCGTCTGCACCTGTTGATTTCTCTCCAGGTTTGCAACCAAATCCAGCACACTGGAAGTTACAGCCATAAGTGCGTAAAAATACACTGGGTACTCCAACAAAGCGACCTTCGCCTTGTAAACTATAAAATAATTCGCTAACTTTAATCTTCATATATTTTTGACCATTCAACTAATTTTTGACTCTTACGCAACTGCGCCGCACGTAGTTCTGCATCTGTAAAAACTCTATGAGCTTTTAATAGTTCTATCAATAGTGTAACATCGCCTAGTTCTTGTACTAAATGCTCACGCTGAGTTCCGCCATCTTTGTACGAATTATCAATTCCAAAACGGCGAATCTTGCTAATAGCCTGGATAACTTCAGCACACTCCTCTTGGAGTATGTCTAGGATTTCATTTACTTTACTCACGCAAACAAGTCCTCATTCCATTCACGATGGCCTTCACGGAATGCCATATTGCTTTGCGTTTCTCTAACTTCCACGCGATAGCACCAAAGTCTATCTGCTTCTGCTTGACCCCACATATCCGGGATATAAACACCGTTAACATATTTGTATAATTGATCTGCTAGACCTTCGCAACCTAACTTTGGTAGGATAGTTAGTTTAGCAAGATTTTTTTCTTGTAGTAATTTGTAAGTTTCAAGTTCTGGATCATCTTCGGCTACTAATAGCGTATGATCAAATTGACTTTCTAAGATGCCTTTAAGTTCTTTAAGACCACCGTAGTCGGCAGCCCAGTTACGTACATCTAAATCGTCTGTTCCAAAGTAAAACTTCATACTAAATGAATAGCCGTGAATTAAGTTACAATGACTGTCTGCTCTCCATTGGCGATAAGCGCAGGGAAATGCGTCGTGGTATTCTTTGGTGCTGGTATATTTGTACTGTCGCGGAATTGGTATTTCAATTGTATTCATGCTTGATCTCCTATGTTAATTATAGCATAGGCGGCAGAATTTGTAAAGCGGGATGACGCCGAAAGGCCGCTGATTTTGGGGATAATACTATTTATTGTTTTGTGCAACTGGGGCATCTGGTTTCTTTGGTTCGTATTTTTCGGGTGCCGGTAATTGTTTAAGGTATGGATCAATAACATATTGATTAGCACCAAACCAACCTAATGCACCTAAGAAGCCAGCACCGATAATAGCTAGACATGCTATCATATTATTCCTCTACAAAGAGGCTTTCCTCTTCTACTAGATTATTCCAATGGTCTTTGCTGACAAAAGTTCTATTGCGTTTATTAGCTTCGTCGTTGATATTGCCAATTGGCTTTTCGCCAAATATTTCAACATAGTTATTAATTTGCTCGCTTTCCATTGATTCAACTTCGTTAAATGGATTAAAAGATTGAAACGCATAGTTTGTAACGTCCCACACTATTAGTTTTAATTCATTATGATCGATATCAAATCCGTACAACTCTCTAAAGTCTCTTTCTATTACTAGCCAATCGGCTCCGCTTGATCCTTCGATGCGTATACCTTTGCCCCAACTGTAACAATGTCCAATTTGTCGATAAACACGTTCGCCCCACTCTCTACTAGGGCTTTCCGGAGCACTCATTCCAAATTTAATAACAATACCTTTGAACATAATACAATACACATACTTGTCGATGTTGTAGTTTTTAAAATATTGAATGATTCCGGCCGGTACAGACAATGAACCGATGTTAATAGTATATTTTGGAAACGATGCCCAATTAAATTTGCAATTCATTTTATTTCCACCATTCTTCCCAAGGAAACACACACCAAATTGGTTCCTCTAGTTTGTTGATATTTAGACCCGCATAGTCTACTGTTTTAAAATCACTTGCTTCGTTGTTAATTAACACCGCGGTACGTACATTGTTACCCCAGACATCTTCCCAGCGATCGTGCATTGGCATACAACTATCTCGCCAATCTTCTTGAATCCACTGTAAAGTAGCACCGGTATCATTGATATCATCTACAATCAAAATCTTTTTAGCACATAGGCTGTAGTCAAAGTCGGATAAGATTTTATCATGTTCGGGCACCCAACCAAATGCATCTTCGGCCATCCATAAGTTACTTTCGGGACTGGCATTATCGTCACGAAAGCTAACTTTAAGAGTTTCCATCGGAACATCCAAGTATTGACTAAGCATAAGTGCCGGAACTAGTCCGCCACGTGTAAGTCCAACAACATAGTCGGGGTGCCAATCATCTTTTGCCATACTACGAACGATTTCGTGTACCCATCCTTTAACTGTTGAATCTTTATAATATACTTGTCTAGACATAGTGTTCTGCTTCTTTTAAATTGTGTGAAATAATGTAATCCATAAACTTGATTAAAAACATACTAGCGGTACTTGCATCTGCACCATCAAATCTTACTATATTTTGATTGGAACCATTTTGCATCCTATGACTAGGTTTTGCTTTACCGTATTGTACTTGATTTGTATATTGTTTGCGACCTCGACTATCCCACCATTCAACTCTAGTGGCCTGTCCGCCAATCATGTTAAACCACTCGCCCATTTCATCGGTAAGCTCGCCTATGATAAAACGGATTTCGTACGCTACTCGACAGCCCGGAGGAAGTGCTTGCATTATCGAACTAAATGCCCTATACCAAGTTGATAAACAATACCAGCAATAAGGATAGCAGTAGCAATAACCAAAGACAATATATCACTGAATTTCATTTTTCAAGTTTCCTTAATCGAAGACTTAAATCTCTAGTTTCTGTAACGTGTTGATTGTGTATGCTAGCAAGATCTTTCTTTAACTTACTAACACGAAGATGTGCGTATATAAGGGCTGCAACAACAAGTGTAAATGTTAACCCCCATCCAGCAATTATTCCTACAATCCAAGACCATAATCCGTTTACTTCTCCAACAAGTGTTTGTAGTGTTTGAGCTATCACGATTTATCTGTTAGTGTTAAAACTACTTTGAGTTGTTCCTGCGCTTCTTGATACTTGTTCCACACATCGGCTACTGTTACATTATTTTTAGCAAGTTCCTGTATGCGAGTTTCTTCGTGCATCTTTTTATTAGCCCAATCTAGAGCACTAATAGCTGCGCCGCTTAGACTAACCTCAACTGATCGATAACCCATACCAAGCCAGCTTGTGCCATCGAACACTTCCATATTACTACCATTCAGTCTGATCATTCCGGTCATTGGGTTACTTGAATTGGGACTAACGTAAGGATTGCTGCCATATCCCCCATTAACAGAAAGATATCCGTTATTGGGTCCTGAACCAATGCTATTAATCATGCTCTTAATAACTCCATACTGACAATTTGTCCAATACGTTCGGCAATGTTTTCGCCGTCGGGAATCACGTGTGTGATGTGATTGTTGCGATCAGTCTTACGATCGTAGCAACGAATCTGTACTACAGTTCCGCCCTGTGCCGGCATAACATTAAAGGATAGGCCTTCTACATCAACAGATCTTGCACCTACCGCTACATCCTGAACAGGTTGACTATTATGCCAATCATCTCGAACCCACTTAACAACTACTTTCTTTAGCCATTTCATCTTGGTGCAAAGTCCTGTTGAAGTTTAATATTGTCCATAAACTCTTTCTTAGTTCCTGGATCTGTTTGAAACACACCTTTTAATACTGTGGTCTGTGTTAGACTTGAGTGTGCCATTATGCCCCTATTTTCACAACACCCATGTTGAGCCTGTATATAAACACCAACATTCTCTGAATCAGTGGCCTTCATTATTTCTCGAGCAATATCATTACAAAGTTCCTCTTGAAGAGTACCACGGCGAGCACACCACTGAGCAATACGAGTGTACTTACTAAGACCAATAAGTTTGTTGGCAGCGATAATGCCAATATAAGCCACGCCAGACACGGGCTGGTGATGATGACTACACATGCTACGGAGTTCACTACGCACAACCAACATTCCTTCATATCTATCCGCTGAATCATTTGGAAAAGCTGTTGCATCTGGTGCTGGATCATACCTACCTCCCATAATTTCATTGTAATACATCTTGGCCAAGCGTCGTGCTGTGCCTTTTGAGTTTGGGTCATTTTCACGATCAATCAACAAGGTATCTAACACCTTTTCAAACGCTTCAGTTGCTTCATTGATTAGGATTTCTTTATCGCCTTTGTGCAAGTAATCGCTGATATTATCACCGGCCCAGAAGCGTTTACCTTCTCGGCGCATATTAAAGCGAATAGCATCAGCTAAGTTTGCTTCTTCGTAACCTTTGTCGCTCATATTCATTGCGGCATCTTCGTATCCGGGATGATACGGTGCTTCTTCTACTAGTTTATTTTGATCCGACATTTATTCTCCGAGTGACTATATTTGTATATTGTATAGTATTTAGATCGCAGAGTCAATACAATTTTATTTCGTTTCTACTAAATGGATAAATATCTTAAATTCCCCGAAAGTCTGTTTAATCAATGAAGCGTGTGGCAATCTGTGTTCCAAACCCCTGGGATTATATCTCCCGTTACGAAAAGAACTATAGTATTATGGTTCTCAATCCTACAGCACCAGCTGAGAGAACTCAATACCTACTAGACAATGCCGACTGGAGCATATTTGTAACCCCAGAGCAAGAACTATACAGAGATGGCTGCTACTATCCAAATGAAAAAGTATTTTGGTATACTAGCGGTACTACCGGCGACAGCAAGTTTTATGGATTTAACGAAACACAAGTAAACTATGTTTGTCAACAAATTATCACAGCTTACAATATAACTGCCAATGATAGGTATGTTGGCGTTATGGGATTATGGCATGCACATGGTCAAATGTTTTATTGGATGAGCAAGATGATTGGGTGTGAAACCACTTTCTTACCAACGTCAGAAATTAAAAACGTACACACATATAGCCCAACGTTCCTTACAGGGATTCCGGATATTCTTCGAGTTTTAGCAAAACAAGATCTTAAAGATTTACGATTTATTCGTAGTGCAAGTTCTGCGTTACCTAGTTACCAATATACCGCCATGAAAGAACGCTTTAGAGTTCCTATAATTGAGTCGTTTGGTATGACAGAGTCTTGCAGTCATAGCTTTACTAATCCACTATTTGGTGAACAACGCATTGGTACAGTGGGATTACCTTGCGGAATAGATGCTAGAATTGATGATAATAGTAGATTGTTTATTCGCGGACCATGTTTAGCACAATCGGGTTGGTTTGACACAGGCGATTTAGCTGAGCAAGACGATGCAGGCTATTATCGTATACTTGGACGTAGTGTGGATAGAATTAACATACGTGGATACAAACTAGATCCAGTTAGCTTAGAAAATCAAATGTTTGAACGGTTGCCTAATCTTAGTCAAATAGCTATATTTGGTCGTGACCGGGTTAAATGTATCTATGTTGGCGAGTATACAGACGATCAAATTGTGTCGGCACTAAAAGAAATTGGCCCTTACTGCTGGCCAAGTTTAGTAGAACAAGTTGAAGATATTCCTAAGAATGCCGCAGGTAAAGTAACTAGGACAATGTTAGATACTATATACTAATTTTAGTATATGGTGTAATTGTTAACTCCCTGCAGTCAGGGTAGTTATAAAACTCAGGACGTTGTTCTGTAAATTGTTTAGCGACAAGCATATTAAGACCAGTTACACAGTCCTCGGGTTTCATATAGTAATGAAACCCTACGTTAAATTCGCCTTGAGTTGACCAGGGCTTGTATTTAAAAATATTTCTACCATCCATACGCATACGACTAGCAGCTTCATATAGTTCACGATTATCTGTTAGTAAACATCCACCACGACCTATTTCTAACGGCTTAGTACGACCAAAGCTAACACATTGTACTTGACCATCTCTGTACATATGGCGATCAAACCGACGAGCACTATCCCAAATCTTACTGCCTTTAAATTCGTATTCGCCAGACCACTCTTCGTCTGTTAACATATAAGGAATGTTTAACTTTTGTAGTATCATTAGTACACTTAGGTATGTACGTGCTGGAAACATTACTAAGTTATTATTAAATGTTAGACGAAATGCTATTTCCATTGCGTGTGTAAGCGAATCTGTTGCTACACAATATGGAGCACCTGTATAGTGTGCTACTGCTCGTTCGAAGTCTAGTACAGCATCAAATGGATCGTTATAGTCGGTAATCTTCACAGTTGTGTTCCTGTAATTTGTAATGTATATCTTGGCTCTGTGCCCATATTAAACGCAGTATGCGGGACATCAAAATTCCACGCAACATAATCTCCGCGTTGCCAATCTACTATAGGCTTACCGTCAATATCAAAGTAGTGCCCTGGTTGCCAATCATCCATAAACACAATAGCTCGCCAAATAACATTAGTATCAGTGATATTAAATACTCGTTGATATGTTAAGTAATGATCTCTGTGAGTAGGAAGTATATCGCCTGTATTCATTTGATATAGTGCAGCCCCAGAGTCTTTCCAACCAAAGAAGTCTAGGAATGGCTTGGCATACTCGTTATCGTTTAACGGATGGATAGCACCATTAAGATGCATATTGGCGTAACCTTGCGACTTCCACTCTCTAACCATAGCTTCGTCTTTGTGTGGGAGATACTTATATTCTAACTGTTTAAAGCTATCGTCCCACCAGGGATCTATATGGCCAGTGCGATATTTCATTCTGACAAATGATCTTTCTTGATTTCACGTACAGAGCAATTTAACTTTTCTGCCATTGTGTTCTTTAGTGCTACACGCTTGTTATTATGATCGCGAATAGCAATAGCACGTCGGCCAATTTCTTCTAGCCCTAATTCTGCTTCTCGACCAGTTTTAAGTAATGCTTCTAATTCCCAAATCTCGTTATGTATTTCTTTAAGTTGCTCGTACTCGTCTACAATAACACTAATGTCAATGCGTAATGCTTCATTCATATACCAGAGTAATTCTTCTTCATTAGCTTTAGTACGTTTAAATTTAACTTCAGCAATAGCTAATCTATCAACTAGTTCAATAACGGGGAATATAGGGTTCATAGGTATAAGGTTTCGATGTCTTTAGGATTGTTTAATATGTTTTGTATTTTAATGTTACTAATGTTAGGTCTGCATGGTTGGCAAAACTCTACACGTGTCTTGTTATATATTTCATAGTGGCGTTCGTTAAGCCAACTATCGCGGAAGTCGCCTGCGTCCCAATTGGCTAGTTCAAATTGCGGATTGCCTTTGCCTTCGCAACAAATGTATATCTTGCCATCTGCACAGAATACAGGAAAGTGAAACATTTGATGACACTTCTTGTAGTTACGTGGCAATGTTTTGTTTTGATTAGCCCAGTATGGTAATCGATATTCCTGGCTACACTTTTCTAACATAGCAATAGTCGCTTCGGTAATGGGGTGTGCTTGGTTGTCGATAATAACCGGACGGAAGTAAATCATGCGTCCGCCAAGGTCCGATACTAACTTAAACAAATCATTCATTGCTTCAGGATTATCGTTTAAGGGATTAATCAAACACTTAAAGTCTACATTAACACCTGCTTCAATTAAACCACGTGCATTGTCCTTAACTTTAGTAAACAAACTCTTACTAGTTAAGCTACGGCGTATTTCTTCGTATAGTGGTTCAGTACCAGCGTCAATATCAATACCAATCCAGGCCATCTTGCGTAGTTTATCTACATGTACGGTATCTAGTAATCGGTCTAAGTTGCTGCCATTGGTAGTTAAACTAGTAAGGAATCCTAGGTCTATTGTATGCTCAATTACCTTTTCGTAACTGACTAATACAGTAGGTTCGCCACCACCTGGGTAGGTAATAGTGTGGGTAGTGCCATAACTGTTAGGAGTGTGTGCTCGCCAACCTGCCAGTTTATCTAGTAAGGCAATGTATTCTGTGTATTTCTTTTGTACGGGTTTTTCTGCACGGAAGTCAGCAGAGTTACAGTAGTAACAGTCTTGGTTACATACGTTGGTTAGATCTATGTCTACCTGTGCAGGTAAGATCTTCATAGTGTCCTGGTTTTTCATCCAATGGACTAATTCGGCATATTGATACATTATTGGGAGTTATTATTGACGAGAGTACCATTTATAGGCAGAGTCGATAATAGTATTTATGTCGCTGTACTCAGGAGTCCATCCTAATTGTTCACGTGCTTTAGTAGCGTCAGCCACAAGCTCAGCAGGATCTCCCCAACGATGTTCGCCGTAATTTACAAAAGGTAATCCGTAATGTTCCACAACATAGTCAACGATTTCCTTGTTGCTTATACCTTTGTTGGTGCCAAGATTAAAGATACTAGCACCTTCATTGGGAGTTCCGCCTAGCCAAGCTGGGAATATGTATTCGACACCCTTGACGTGTGCTTGTGCAATATCCCATACGTGTACATAGTCACGAATACAAGTTCCGTCTGGTGTTGCGTAATCTCCGCCGTTAATAGTAAACGCACGATTAGCTAAACTTGCTTCTAATACACGAGCAACAATGTGAGTAGCAGAAGGCTCTTGACCTAAATCGGCTGTTCCTGGCATAGCACCCGCGGCATTAAAGTAACGGAAACACATACTAGGTAATGCGTAAGCACCCCAATAATCTTTAAGTATTTCTTCGGTCATTGCTTTAGTATTACCATAAGGACTAATAGGATTCTTACGTGCGTGTTCGGGAATAGGTAAACGATCGGGTTGCCCATAGACACTAGCACTACTACTAAACATAATAAAAGGCTTCTTGTCAAAGTCTTTGACAAAGTTTAATAGTTTTATAGTCTTGCTAATATTATTGTCATAGTACTCGCCAGGGTCAGACATACTAGGGCCCACAAGGCTGGTGCCAGCACAATGTACAATAACATCTGGCTGATAATCATACATGGTAGCAAGAGCATCATCACTTGCAAAATCAGAAATGTAGTATCCATCTAAGTCCTTTAGTGTGTGTTCACGACGAACACGGTCAATAACAATGACGTTATCGCTGTTTTGTTTAAATGCTCGTGCAACGTGACTACCAATGTAGCCGCACCCGCCCGTTACTACAATTCGTCTAGTCATTGTATTTCTTTGTAAAGATATGTACTAACCATAATATACCTAAGTTTATAGCATAATATATGGCTAGTATAATTGTAATTTTTATTTCTAGTTCAGTCACTTTTCTTTTTGCGAGCTGTTTTAGCTTTAACTGCTGGCTTCTTTTCTGTGGCAAACATAGCTAGAGCTTCCATAACATCAGCTCTTAGTTTAACATCATCTACTACAAATTCAACCTTACCATTTGGGTATTGTGTGCGTACACTATGGCTACCCACTGTTACAACGGGTTCGCCTGCTACTTCTGATTTTTTACTTTTCTTGGTTGCCATTTATCTGTTTCCTTAGTTCTTTATTTTCTGCTACTAAATCACGTGTAAGTTTTTTATAGTATACAATATCTTTACGCATAGTGTCAATTACAGCGGTATCGTATTTGTCTTGATTAGACGGTTCTTTGCGTACTGATACACGACCGCATAGTATGCCAGATCCTATTGCAATAAGCCATAAAATAATATCCATTTATTTTTTTGCCCTTGGCGTAGTGCAACTATCGGCCCATAGTTTTTGCGCTTGCTTTTGATACGCTTCTAGTTCACACTTATCTCGCCATTCTTTGTATTGTTGTTCATTACGTGCGTGGCTTCCGTCGCAGTAAGGAGGGTGCATGGTTTTACCGCATCCGCATTTAGGAGAGCCCATCATTCTGGAATCCTTATATTTAATCCGCGCCATTCTAGTATAGGCCCGCCAGTAATATCCCACCCTGTTTCTTCAGCCCACATGATGCGATGCGGCCATGGCCACGAAGCAGTTTTTACTTCATACATACCCGGATTAACAGGATCAACTTCACCAGGGAACCAGTCTGTTAATAATGATTCTAAATCTTCAGTTGTAAAGGTTGTCACACAAGTCCCTAATTATATTACATAACCCAACGGTTATTAAGGTTGAAATAGGAGTTGCTACTACAGTTAGTAGTAGCCACGATAAATTACTCATTTGCAATACATCTCACGATTCTTACGACCTTTAGCAGTATCGGGATCATAATCAATCCACGTAAACTCTGTGCCATCGCACTTGGGACAATGATCTGAAAAATCGTCATCTGTGCGTCGATCATCACCCATGCCTACCCAACCGCATTTTTTATTATCGCATTTAATGTCAACTGGTTCTTTAGGTCTATTTGCCCAGTCGCTTGTGTCCCAATTAAATCCTTGCCAAGTTAGTACACCAGATACAGGTTTAAACTTACCAAACTCCCACTCACCAAATTCTTTGCCGTCCCAGTATAAGCTACCATAGGTAGTACCAAAGTTGCTCCATACTGCATTATAGTATCCTGGATATACTGGTTGCTGTTTCTTAAAATCAAACTTAGGACTCGATTCCCATGACTCTGGGCTTGTGCCATACTCAGGATGTCCCCAATCTTTATCGCCTGGCTCGTAACGTTCAAAGTTGCCTTTGTCATCAATTAAACGAACCATATTAAAGTCAGAGCTCTTACCATCTGTACCACCACCCCAGTTGTCAATATCTTCGCCATCGTATTGCACACCGCTAACAATTTCTTCACCGTCAATTTCTTCGTAGCATAAGATTAGTTTAGTAATATCAAACGGCGCACGAAGTTCTAAGTCTGCTTCAAAGAATGTGCCTTTTTCGTTACTGCTACCAACAAACACAATCTCGCCCTTTTTGCGACTACCAATCCATGATTCATCAATGCATGACCATTCTGGACTATCATCACTGCATCCATCGCAATCCTCTAATGAATGTTCAAATACAGTATCGCCATTTTCATCTTCGATATGTAGTGTCCCAGCATCACGGCTAACACCACTTGTATGGGCCATATCATCGCACTCGTACCAAGAACCCGGTGGAAATGGTAACATGTCTTGATCAAGGTCTAGTTCTTCGGCAGCATCACTGTCCCAAGCAATATCGCTTAGATCAACTTGATGTTCCATACAGTAGTCCCAAACTTTAGGATCTACAGTACCCATAACTTTTTCGCCACCATAGCCCCACATACTAATCTTATAAGTGCGTGGTGTAAATTTAAGAACTTCTACTAATTGTTCTGCTGTGATTTCTTTTGTATCCGACATAGTGCGCCTTAAAGTGTTTTAATCCAATCCCAAGTTTTGGACAGTCCTGTTTGTAAATCTACTTCTGGTTGAAATTTGATATCTGTATACATTTTACTATTATCTAATATCTTGTGCAAGATTCCGTTGTCCATTTCACTGCCCCACTGTAGTTTTAATGCGGGATCAACCAAATTTAATACCATTTCGGTTATATTTCGGATAGTAATGCCCTGTCCTGTGCTAATGTTAGTGGGCTTTTGGGTAGCAACGTCGAGTTCGCAATAACGGCAAACAGCTTCAGCAACATCGGTGATATAAATGAAATCACGTACAGCAATACCTGTGCCTAGCATAGGAATGGTATCTGTTTCTCGTTTAATCTTATTAAACAAACTACCAACAAAGTGACTCTTTTCAAAATGCAATGGTTCACCTGGACCATAGGCATTAGACACAACCAAATACTCCCATGGAATATCCATTGTTTCCATAGTTTTAAGTAACCATGTCTTACTCATAGCACTATACTTTACACTTGGATGATAGTTGTCGCTGGTGCCAATCATTGACTCTGTGATTAAGTCCGTAGCTGATTGTGGATAGATACAGGCACTACTAATAGCAACAAACTTACGAGGTCGAATTCGATCTACTAGTCGACAGATGTTTGCTGACATTGTTATGTTACGATACAGTAACTCTCTACCATACTGTTGATTAAACACAATGCCACCAAAGAATCCAGCACTATCAACGACAACATCGTAGTCGCCATTGATTGCCTCTACACTTTTACTATTAAGTAAGTCGCAGTTGTTGCTGTTGATAATAGTCCAAGACCAATCAGGACGTTGGGCTACAATATTGCTTCCGATAAAGCCTGTGCCGCCTAAGATTAGTACTTTCATTTAATTGGAGTAATAGGATTAGCGCAATCGTTCCAACGCTTAGTTAAGAAACTAACTGACTTACAGTCAGTTAACGGAACAAATGTATGTGGAGTTAATACAGGAATATAAACAGTTTGCCCAGGAGCCATAATAATTTTACGTGTAGTGCCATCGTCTAAGGGTTCTAGATACAGACCTTCGCCGTGTACCAACATAATATATTCATCAAACTCAGTGTGGAAATGATGACCACGAGTAACACCTGCTTTGGTATTAAGATAAACAAACTCTACAATGTTATCGTGTGGGATATAGCTATAGATAGCACCACGGCTATCTACACCTTTATCATTGATATCTGGTTCAAGTAATTGTATGCGTCCGGTCATTTAATGTGTATTTCTTTAGAGTCTGATTCTATAGCATCAACTATGTGTTTGGCTACATACGCAGGATCTAATGCTGCTAGCTCATCATATTGTTGATCAACTACTTCACGTGGTTGTGTATAACAAAAGTTTCTATGTCTAAAGTTAGTTTTAACTAGACCAAATTTAACTTCAAGTATGTCAATGTGTGTAGCTTCTTGTCTAATTAAATCAATAGCAAATTTGCTACCTGCTTTAGTACTAGCGTAGACACTATGGAAAGGCCTAGCTTCATCTAATACGCTACTGCTACACCAAACATATTTACCGCTAGGTCTAGTGTTAGCAAAGTGTTTAAGCAAGAATAAGTTGCTAACATAGTTTACATTGATTTGGCTTAATTGATTCTTCCAGCTGTTCTTTAAAAAGCCTTGGTAAGTACCTTCGGTATGTCCAGCGCAATTGATTAAAATATCTACAGTGGATAAGTCTATATTAAAAATAGTCTCAGGATAGTTGAGATCTAAATCCTTGGAAGATATAGTAGCTACATTATAACCACGGGCCGCTAACTCTTCTTTACATTTAGATCCTACACCACCTGTTGCACCAATAATTAATACATTAGGCATTAATATTTGCTTTCATGTGTGTGTTTACGATAGTCAGTACTCATGCGACGCCATGATTCGCCGTTACCTTCTAATATATCTACAATACGATCAATGGTACCATCTGTCCAGTCACTAATCTTACCTTGATTCTTGTGCGGATATCCTAATGCTAAACTTAACTTGTCAATAGCATCGTCTAAACTCCAAGGAACGTATAACCTTGTTGCGTCATTTGCAAAAGTTTCAGGGAAGCTACGATAAGCAGGATATAAAACATTCGATCCAAGCGTATCTGCTTCTGATACGGTATTTGAAACCCAGTCTTGTAAAGCGCAATTAAACAATACCCTAGTGTCATTAAGCAAATTATAGTAATCATTTTTTTCCAAGTCCTCATAGACTGTAAGTAATCCACGTGCTTGTAAATCTCTAGTACGGTTCATGTAGCTATCGTTATTGCTTTTTAATTTTGCACCACTAAAGATACAGAACTCAGTGGTCGAATGTGGAGTACGACGATGCCATTCTTCAATCAAGTCCATGTAAAAATCAGGTTGTTTTTCTTGGTCCCAACGTGCAGCAAATCCAACACGCATTGGTCGATCATGAAAATGTTTAAGTTCGCCCGGTACACGACCACGAACTTCTTCTTTGCCAAATGCCAGCCCAGAAATATTATAAATGTTTCCTTCCCACCCAGCAACCTTCATATGCATGGCCATTTCTTCATTGCTGGCTAGAATAATATCCGCAAAACTATCCACCATTTTTTCGTAAAGGCCCATCCACTTCTGCATACCCCACACGTGTACAAAATCGTCAGGATCAATGGATTGAGCAAGACAACGTACAGCAATACGGGGACGGTGAGCAGGATCGATTTGATCCATAATATAAGGTAAGCTCTCGATACCTGGTTGAAACATGTCTTCAAAGTAGATAACATCTTCATTTGTAACTTCTCCTTGCTTCATCTTTTTAACAAGATTCATTAGTTGGCTCATACCAAAGTAAGTACGACCATGTGCGTCTAACACTTGTCCAGTTACAATAGCTTGGTCATTACTTAATGTTTCGCCTTCTACGATTTCGTAGTCGATACCACGACGTTCAAAGACTGCACGGTTCCACTCCTGTAGTTGTAGAGTGTAACGAGCTTTATAGGGCTCTAAGCCCATGTACCATAATTTACGCATTTTATATAATTTCATTCTTTAATAATATGGAAAAAACTATCAAATGGAATACGATAGACAGAAAATCTAATAGCCTCTGTTAACGTGCTAAAAGATTTTCTGGCTCTAGTCTGTCCTAGATAGTAGCTAACTGTGTAATTAGTCACGCGGTTTCCAATTTGTATCACGTGGGCGGAAGTCTTTGCGCTCACGCTTAGGAGTACGCCATTGATCCCACGGCTCGCGACCTTTAGTCATTTTAACGTATTCGCCGTAGGGTGTGCGCTCGTTATACAAGTGCTTCTCATCGTAGGGGTAACCAAAGTCTCGACAAAAACGCTCATAGCGTTCTAAATCTTCAAAGATGGTTACTACTTCGGGTTTGAAACGAAGATACTTCTTTAGCCATTCTTGGGCCATTTTAATACTCCTTAAATTACGATTGAAAGATTTGGACGGGTGAGGTTGTAAGTAATTGAGCATCCGTTTTCACCGTCCTCGGATACTTCAATAGTAATTGCACGTCCTGGATAGCGACCTGCAATTTGTAAATACAAGTCATCTGCAATCATTTCGCAAGACTTGTAGTTAAGTTCTAAAACTCGATTTTCATTAAAGGGACCGGTCCCAGAGTAAAGGTTCTCAAGCCAGCGTTTGAACTGGATGAACTCGATGTCCCTGTCGTTATGGAAGACATCGATTGACACCCTGAAATGAAAGATATGACGATGAGGGCTAGCAAGGAACGAAACATTATATTCATCGTTAGTATTTAACTGTGGATCAGTAGCGGCTGCTGGATAGCAGTGGATGCCTTCTCGTTGAAAAGTAACCCAAATTTGACGTTGTGCTGCATCTTTAACTCTTTCGATTGTTTCACGTTGCTCTTGATTCATTTTATGCCTTGAGTTTGTTTAGTGTAATAATTTTGCCTAGTTCTCGATCAAAGTCGGCGCCGTCGGGAATGATATGCAAGTCACCGTTACTGTAATCACTTTGGCTTACCTGTACAATAGTCCCGCCATTGGCTGGAGTAATTTTTACAGTAATTGTTCCGTTACTGTTAATTGGTGTAGAACTATACCCACCAGACACGCCATTTGGGTTGATAGTTAACGTACCTGGATTTAAGTATGTACTCATTAAATTATATTCCTGTGGTTTATCTTTTTGTATTGTAATTCTACCTGCCGCTAACCAGTTTAGTATGCTGATGCGGAAGTTGCGAAACCATAATTTCATTTAATTACTTCGTCTTTAGTATATTTAGACCAATCGGTAAACACCCGACGATCTTTTAAATCATGTAAGCTATGACACCAAACTCCGGGATTGGTTGCAGCAAAGTCTTTGTCATCGAGCTTAATTGTAGCATTATATCCTAATAGTTGTAAATAGGGCAGTTTCACCGAAATCATTGGAATGAAGTTGTTAAACTCAGTTAACCGACTTTGTGTTACAAATTCTACCATAGCCACATCAAAATCTAATGTAGATAACCAACCATGCTCTAAACAATCTACAATCATCATTTCCCAATCTTGCCATTCGTCGGCATCTATTTTACCTTGTGGGAAACTTTGATTAGCACCAAAGTAAATATGACTGCAATTATTATTCATTGCTTCTTGTAGAATAATTTGGCTATCCTGTATTCCAACTACAAATAGAGTTTTATGCCCAAATGCCGGACTGTGTTCTACTTCTGTGCCAATAAAGAAATCTACTTGTTCGTGTCCTGCTCGCTTCATTTATGCTCTTTCGTGTGTTCTGTTAGTTTAACAATTTCGTCCCGCAAATGCAACCTCTGTTTCTTCAAAACCTCTAAGGTTACATCTTCAAATACACCAGTTGATTCCATACCATCGATTCGTTTGTCCAAAACGCGATGTAATTCTTCTAAATGGGCAATACGGTTAGTCCAAGTCATTATATCTCCGTTATAAAAGTTTGGTTGAAGTTTTGGTTTCTAATACTATCTAGCATACTAGTAAACTCATTAAATTTCTTTACAAGTCCTGCATGTTCTGGTGCTGATACCAAAGTAGATTGTAAATTTTTTAAATTGTCTAACTCACGTTCGGGATTATTAGCAATATCTTTTAATATATCAATTGATCTTTGTAGTTCTACTAGTGCTTGGTGCCTACGCATGCCAGACAATGCTTGTGGATGTAAATGCCTAGGATATGTAACTGTATGAAACATAATTTCCAATGGTTGTCTATTGTACGTATCCTTAAGATCGATAAACCAAGATACAAGTTTAGATAATGTTAATATACTGTAAGCACTAATAGTTGTATTAATAGCAACACTATGATCTAATCCGAGGATATCGTTTACATTCTTTTCTATTGTCGCCCATTTAGAACCGTAGCGTATATACTCAGCCGCATCTTCTATAGCGTCAATGCTTAAGGTCCAGTGTACATCATCAAACTGACTAATTAACATTAGCATCTTAGGATTAACAGTAGATACATTAGTTGTAATAATTAACTGTACATTAGTGCGCCCTGCATCAATTAACTCTTGTAAAATACGTAAGTTTTCTTTGATTAACAATGGTTCGCCACCAGTTAAGTTAAGACGTTTTAGTGTTGGGTAGTATTCTTTAATCTCATTGGATATATTACTACGATCTAATTTAATAAATTGTGTACTGTAGAATTTTTTAAGTTCTGGATGTTCATCGACTTCTTTATCAATGCTAGTACTAAAGTTTGGTTCGCAAGTACGGCAAGCAAAGTTACATAGATTATCGTAACGTAGATCTAAGTATTCTATAGCGTGTGGAACTGTTTCAGCAGTATACTTAGGCCAATCACGTAGTGCATCAGTGCGTGTGCTAGTTAAATTGTTAGCTTCGTTTTTTACACAAGCTTCGCAACTCTTAGGTGCAGAACCTGATAAAATAGTTTCTTTAATAGTTTGGAGGAATTCGCTACGTTCAAACTCTGCAGAAGTAACTGCTAGTTGTTCTGTGCTTGAGCAACATACTTTAATTCCGCTTGGTTGTATAAATTGATGTATCCATGGTAGTGGACAGAAAAAATCAGACATTGCCTTCTAACGCATCCAATTTAGATTCGTCAAATTCTAGTTCGGGATCAACAACATCGTCCTGCCCGCCCTCTACTTCAAACAACATATCAAACATAGCATTGCCGTTGATAGCTTTCTTGCCTTTAAATCCACGTGTACCGATAATCTCAGTCCAGTATGTACTGTAACTGTCAATTAAGTCCAGGGCTTTTTGCTTGTCCGTTTCGGCAAAGATTTGTTCTACTAAGTGTTCAAAGTATTCACCGCCTGGCCCACTACTACGCATCATTGCAGGATGAGCACCAGCATCAAAGCGACGGTTAGCTTCTTGTACAGCAGTCAAGTGCATCCATACATTATGACCCATTAAGAGTGCATAGCTAAATGAATCCCAAGATGTTTTACCTTCTTTACCATTCTTGTTTAAGTCTCCTGGCTTGTAGATACATACATCCTTCATCTTCATCATATTGGATATAGGGCTATCTTCCCAACGTGGGTAAATGCCATCAGCAACTACTCCGTCGGACCACTTTCGTGTGTCTGTTGCGTATTTTTTGTCATCTGCGCTAGGCGCCATGCGGTATGACCATTTACCGTTGTCAGGAAATACGTTCTCGAAGTAGACTTGGCCGTTGGCAGTTGCCAAAAACGGACTAGCGCAATCAAAGCTAATAGTGAAACTAGGATTGACATATTTTCTAATGTTCCTTTGTATAACGGTGAGCAAGACTGCCCACTCTAGTTTACTTGTACCCAAGAAGTGCATCCAATCATGCCGACCTTCTTGTAGCAAGTTATCGTGACGTAGAGTCACTAATCGTTTAAGGATTAAGTGTACGTCACACATGTTCTGGCCTCCCATAGCCCAACCATTGAAGTGTGTATCTGGATACTTAACAGGATCACAGTAGTCCTTCATAGTTTCGTACCAACGATCTGCGTCGGGGTGATTAGCACCTTGTAATACGTTAAGGATCTTAACCCCGCCATTGGCAACACCCTTGCGATGTTTCATGAAGTATTCGTTATTGAACTTTGTAGCATCTACGGCTTCTTCTAAAGTTTTAATACCACACTTAGCACTAGCGTTCTTATCATGAATGACCCAGGTCGGAATATCAAGGGTCATACCATAATCAGCAATACCATCTAACCAAGCCAAAACTTGTTCACGTTTCTTCTGGGCTTTAGGGCATCCTGATCCAGCCTTCCAATCTCCTTCCCATAATCCTTTAGCAATCTGGAATCCACCAGAGTCGCCTAGCATTAGTGTGTTGGGATCTCGATTGCGTACCATATCCTCTGACCAGTCTTGCTTGTTAAGGTCGAGGTTTGCGTGGCCACCGGAGTAAAGCGACCACTTATAAGGAAACAAACCCTTCTGGTCATTTAACCAGTTCATTTGTTCCATATCTGTTAAACCCTGCGGAAAACGTGCAGGGTCTACATATTCTTCGTTACGTTGCTTACCTACAAAGGTAGCATAGAAACCACTGATAGCCGGAAGGAACACAGCATAGTCGTTTTGTTTAGCGGTTAGGTTATCTTGCGTCATTGTAGAATTGTACACTATCTAATAGGTTAAAGTCATTTATATATCGCTCGCTTATACGTTCTACTAGCTCAGGTCTGTTAACAAGTCTGTTACGAATAAATTTTGATATTTGTTGTTGATCGTAATGATTTTCTGATTTGTTATCAAATACATCGTTAACTACAATATCCTTACCTAGATACTGTGAGATATGGTTGACAGTATCTCTGCTTAGTTGGAAGTATGTAGTCTGCATTAGTATAGGCAATTGATCAACAAACTCTGCTTGCGGTGTAGTATGATCATCAAATACTAGATTGTCAAATATAAGTCTTTCTGCTAACGAATTAAAATCTTTAACAAAATGATCACTGCCGTATGCATCACCTAGGATCCAACTAGTTGCGTAAGTAGCAAAGCCACTAATCCAACGTTCTACAGGATCACGTAATACAACAATAGCTTGCTTAATCAAATGACTACTATCCCCGATACAATGATGTTCCCACCCATTGTCTAGTAATACATTACTTAAAAATGTACTACCGTTCTTAGGTATATTTAGATAAAATACACCCTCGGGAGATAAAAAACCTCCACCGGGTGCATATCCGCGAGCTTCTAGTCCTTCGAGCATTACTTAGTTTGTGCTGGCAACATATAGTGATAAACAGCAAGACCCGAATCAACTGTAATTTCAGCAACACCATCATCCGAAATCTTAAATGTCTTATCACCTGGTAATCCTAAAATACTGTTTACTACGCTAACTGGCCAGTTTAACTGTTTAGACAAATTACCATCTGTTGTAGCAAATGTAAACGAACCTGCATGACTACTTGCTTCACCAAAGAAAAACTTTAGTTCACCGTTTTCTGTTTTACTACTAAATGTGGTAGCATCAGAGTGTGCCATTGCTTGGAACTTTAACTTCTGAATGCTTAGTGCAGTAGGAGTAACTTCTACGTTCCACTTAACTGGCTTCATCTTAACGTTCTTTAATTGATCATTAATAACAGCAGTTGACATAAAGCGATATGCGTTTTTAAAATCGCCGCCTTTATTTTCAAAGTTAATACTAGCAGGTACATCGTTGCCTTCTGGATCTTTTTGTGTAGCAACAGTAATCTTAGCATCTTCTTTGTATTCTGGAATGTTAAGAATTGTGTTTAAACGATCCAAGTTAGGCATACCAAATACGCCAACAAAATCAGCGATAGGTGCCTTAAAGTCTGCGTTTAATACAACCGTTTTAGTTGCTTGGTCGAAAGCATTAATTTGTGTGCCTTCTTTAGTACCAGTAACTTTAATCATTGAAATAACGCCTAGGCCATAAGTGTGTTGTACAATATCTTTTAAGTGATCAAACATTTTTATTCTCCGTAATAGTAGTAGTGTATAGATTTATTTAGAAAAAGTCAAACATTAATAGGTTTTATTTCGCCTAACGCTTGATGAGCTTTAACCGTATGTAATTCACCTGGCCGTTTAATTTCTAGCCAGCTGATATTAGTTTCGTAATCGAACGTGCTTGCGATATCGAATCCTAAACTTTCGCACAATGGCAACAACATCGATTTTGGCATGTAACTTTGACTAAAGTTTTCTGCCATACCTGCACCAGTTGGTGTATCGCCATCATTAAAACTGAACATAAAAGTACCCCCTGGTCTAAGTACTGTATATATTTGTTTTAAATATTGTTTCATTGTATCAATACTTACATAGTTAAAATACCCCCAACTAAACACAAAGGCCATTTGTCCCTGTGGCAACTTTGACAAATCGTGGTCAACTAAATGGTATTGGCGCAATCTGCGTCGGTATTCTGGTGTAAACTTGTGCGCGGTACTATCAATAAATTCTTGATGTCTGTCCATAATATACAATGGATCTGCTGCTACTAAGAACTGTGTCCATTCGCCGTCACGGCAACCAATTTCTAGTGCAGGATAACGCCAGCTTGTATGTAATAAGATACGTTGTTTAACAACATCCTCAACATCTTCGCTTAGTATAATACGTCTATTGTTGCGTATATGATCGACATCTCCATAACGTTCTTCAAGTTCGTAGTTGTTAGCAAATAGCTTATGTGTGAGCTCGCCTATTTGATCGTTTACTTTTTGTAAATACTCGTGTGTTTCCTCTAACGGCTGAATGGCTTTCCCGATTAGTTCATCGTAGTACTTAACCAGGTTTTCAACATATACTGCATGTTCAAAGTCCATCGATGACACTTGAAACTTAATACTAGCAATACGATCACGCAGTTTTAATAATTCATCAACTACTGCTCCTGTTTCTACAGCCTGTGCTAATCTGTGTTTGAAGGTTACTAAGTTATGTAGAGCCATGATTATTCCCAGGTAAACAAATCATCAAATGTTGTTTTAATATCTGTGCTTTCGGCAATACGCCACTCAAGCACACCCAGTAAGTTCTCTACCTTTTGATCTACAATAGTTGATTCCATTAGGCTATCATCAAATGGCAAGTCCTTAAACCACGCAGGAATATGAGTTTCATCTGTTGGGTAACCTACGCTAGTATACCCTACTGGATTATCTTTTAACTTACATACAATAGTTTTCATGCCGTCTACAATAGTTGTAGAATAGTTATCACCATGCATACGCTTAAGGTTATTCCAGTTCATTGCGGCACGAACGTGTCCGGGCATGTTGGCTTTACCTAGACGTGCTTCTTCGGCAGCGTACTTGGTCAAGTTGTTTACACGCTTAGGTGTGCCTTTCTCCCAAGCCGGACGTTCTGCAAACTTTAATTTAAACTCTTTGACTTTTTCAATGATAGCTTCACGTTGTGCACCTGTTAGTACATCCATAAGCAATTCACTTAAGAACTCCTGTACAATCTTAGGAGTATCTGAACGTTTCAAGTCTAAGCCCATGGCCTTCATCTTACCTGGCTTGCCGTGGGTGTCTAAGCGTACACCTTCCATGTCAAAGATTAACACACCATAACGTTTCTTCTTAATAAACAGGCCTTTTGACGCAATAAGCTCACGACCTGCTTTAATAATAGCACCCATATCTCTAGGACAGTGGCAAGCACGTTCCATAAATGCAGGGAATGAGTTATTAACAGAGTCAGCAATGGTATCGTATAGTTGCACACAGATTTCTCTGTTCCACTCCATGCGTCCTGCTTCTACTTCCTCTTTGATTTGCGGCCAGGCTGAGAAATAGACTGAGTCCGTGTCCCCGTAGATGATCGACGAGCCGATGTGATTGTAGTCACCTGTGATTGCTTCGTTGACGTGGCTGTCCATGTGCTTCGCGATGATACGACCCGTAAGCGTTGTACTTTGGCCAATGCGTTGGTCAAAGAAACGGCAACCTGGGTTAAGGATAGCGCCGTATAGCGAGTTGAGATTAATTTTCTTAACGAGTTGCCTTTTGTCCCAGAACGCTTCATCTTCCTTAGATGTTGCGGTTTTCTTTTTAGCTTGCATTTCTTTACGTTCAGCATACCATCTCTCCAGGAGTCCGGGAATTATACCCTTTATATTAAACTTAAATATTGTACCATTGGCACTTAACGTCCACGGTTGATTACTATCAAATATTAGGCGCCATACGTCAGCAGCACTTAATATGTCACTACCACCCGATTCCCAGTCTACGGTAATCTCTGTGCCTATTTCTGAATTCATTACCGCTTGATACTCTAGGCTACCAAACATGTTTTCCCATGCATCAGCAAAACTAGCACCGCCATCCATCTTCTCTTTAATGTAATGGTCAGTCATTGTAGTTCTTAACTGTCCAACAACCGTTTCTGGCCCCATGTTAAGAGCACGGATCGCTGAGGGGTAGAGTGAGTTAAGATCGATTGCTCCGATGTATTCGTGCATGCCTTTTTTGGGATAAGCAACATAGGCACCGGCCGCTTGTGTGTCTCCTTGGTCATCTCTGGATCTCCTGTTAGGTACAACTAAGCCACGGGCATGGGCTTCGTTGATAATTGCTTGCTCAGTGACTGCTACAGCACCCATTGTGGTTTGTAGCAATACAGTATTATCGTGTGCCAGTTCATTAGCTAGGTCTAAGAAACGTAACTTCTTATCTAGCTTGGCAAGAATCATTGTATCCTGTCGGTTATAGTCAATAAACTTTGGGAAATCTTTATTGTATAGCTGATCTAATGTGCCTTCATATGCAACTTTGCTTTCGCCTAATTCGTATTCGCCGATAGCATCTAATGAGTAGCTATGACGTTCTTCGTATGTGTACTTGCGATACAGTTGCATATAGTCTAGGTGTACACGACCTAGTAAGTCAAATGTTAAATTCTCTGCACCAAAGCGTTCAAACATACGTTGCTTAGGTAATTGTCCCCACAAGCATAGTCTGCGTGTATCATCCTTGGATAGTACACGAGTAATACGCATAGTAGTATAGGGAATATCGAAACCTTCTGAGTTCCAACCACTTAAGATGTCTGCGTCTTGTATTAAGTCCAAGAACGTGTTAAGCATATCTTCTTCACGCTCAAACAAATAACAGTTTTCGTACTGGTCACAAATTTCTTGTGCAGTTTCCCACGAGTAACTCTTAGGCGGAACAACCAAGGTGACAAGTTTGTCCATCCAGTCTAAGTAAACTGAGAACGCAGTAATAGGATTAAATGGATCTTCGGGTTTGGAGTAGCCTCTTAGTGGATCAAAGTCTACCTCAATATCGAAAAAGGCTGTTTGTAGTTTAGGCGAGTCAATACCTAAATAGTTTTCTTCTAAGCAACGGAAGATGGGATTAATGTCTGACTCCCATAAGCGTTTGCTGCCATTGATACGTTGTTCTTTATGAAACTCTTTACCATTCTTAGTAGAAAAACGTGACACGGGCGTGTCAAAGATAGTGCGGAACTTACCGCGAGGGTCGTCGTAGTAGAATACATAGTTAGCTGGATACTCTTTAAAAACACGTTCTCCATTAACACGTTCTACCACATGTATGCGATCATGATCGCGATCAAACAATGCGTCAATATATGACATTTATTCTCCAATGTGTGTAACTTTGAGCTTACACTTACTCTACATGCCGGTTAAGCCAGCGAGTCTTATTATACTACTTTACTGCTACTAATACAAGTTTAGTTAAACCAACTGTGTCAATACAAAACAATAAAGCATAGTTGGCTAACATTCCAAAACTGCCACGGGTCCATGCAGCCCATGCATATACAAGAGTGCTACATACCCAAATACTATACAATGGTAACAGTGGAGGATCTGGTAAGAACCAAGTCATACCAAATGCACACCCTACACTACCAAACCATGCACCTATTTCTAAACAAAAGCGTAAGGGCCAATCTTGGTAGTCCTTACGCATCCAGTTAGAAGTATTAGACAGCCAACCAGAGACAGTTTGCTTCAAAGTGTTTTACCAACAGTTTCGAGGATAGTATTTAATTCTTCATTGTCTTGATTGGTTTCACCAAGTTTAGATTTTTGGGCAATCCTAATTGCCTTCTTTAGGATAGCTGGTTTAATTTCCATTTCTTCTGCAATGGCTTTAACTGTATCCGATAAGCCGGCATTTAAGTCTTCGATTTCTTGTAGTACGGCCATACCCTCATTTATGATCTGAGTCAATTTTGCTTTTTGTTCGTTTGAGAACATGCGTGAACCTGCCATTTGAATCTCCTATGTAATTGATTTATTATACAGTATTTAATTCAATAACGCAAGAGGAGTTTAGAAAAGTTATTCAAAGAAAAACCGCTTTTTCCAAATACATTCCGGAGCACGACTTCCATATATTCGAAGGGCAGCGGCGAGCCCATTCACACCGTAATTAAACGGATCCTAAGGTGAATCTCTTATTTTGGTATA
>Ga0208497_1000141_pt1 | contig 39556 bp, 33 predicted proteins | sample CryBogCBE25Aug07_FD_184555 | JGI IMG/M metagenome (GOLD analysis project Ga0208497, IMG submission 184555) | Freshwater microbial communities from Crystal Bog, Wisconsin, USA - CBE25Aug07 (SPAdes) | ecosystem: Environmental > Aquatic > Freshwater > Lake | place: Crystal Bog, Wisconsin, USA...
CATTGTTCAACAACCAATCGTACAACAACCTCCTGTTGGTTATCATTGGCAACAAATGATTGATCCACAGACTAACACACAAAAAATTGTATTGGTACCAAATCAATGAAAATCAAAAAACTAATACTGAAATTGAACCGTGCAGAGTTCGAACACAACTTGGAGAAAGCAAAGAAGTTGTGGTTTAAGATTCTAAAGAAGTCTCTGAAGCATAAGCATACAGAGTCTGTTAGATGATTATGGTTGTATGAAGTAAATCAAAAAGTATTCTGGACGGGGGTGCAAATCCCCCCAGCTCCACCAAAAGCATACTGTGAGTCGGCTTGCTGATAAACTTTAAGTAGAGATGGTATGCTTTTGATGGGGCTGCATAGTTTCGACAGGGTAACAAGTAGAGGCATGGACAACTCGACACAGAGAGTCGTTAAAAGTAAATTAAACTAAACGCAAATGATGAAAAATTTGTATTGGCAGCCTAAACGCTGACTAGGGTTCGGTGGGTTCCTCGTAACAGAATACCCACCATATTTTTTTAATAACAAGGAGTTTGAATGGGAACAACAGTAACAATTGGCCAAACGCCAATTAATACAACATATGTCGGTGTCACAGGCACAACCGGTGGTGCTGGTACAGGTGCCAAATTTGACGTAACGAAAACTAATGGTGTATATACCACAGTCATTGAGGCCGCAAATCTTGGTACTGGTTATGCAATTGGTGATACTGTTACTATTGCAGGTACAAATTTAGGTGGAACAATTGCTAATCCTGATGTGGTCGTAGTGACTGGTATCGGTACAGGCGGTAAGATTTCTACATTTAGTGCTGCAGGTACAGGCCAGATTGGTAATGGTTTGAATTATACTATCATTGACGTTACAGGTGTTACATCTTATAACCTAGGCGATAAGAGTGCTAACTTCACCGTAGTAAATGATACAACAAACAAAAACATTCTAGTTACATCTGCATTGATGACTGCTGTTTCTTATAAATTAGAAGGAGTGAATCGTGTTGCATATACTGACAAATCCACTGCTTTTGACCTTACTGGTACTGCTGGTGATGTATACGCATTATTGAAGGCCGGTTTTGGTACAGTTAATACAACATATGAAGGCATCGGTATCAAATTAGAAGATGCAGGTACAACAAGTGCTACTATTGCTCAGGCAATCGTGACATCTGCACCATTCATTCTTGCTAATCCTGATATTGCTACATTTGTTAACAACTTATATACTAACGTGATGGGTGTTGCACCAACACCAACACAAGCATCACCATATATTAGTGCATTGGCCACAGGAGCAACAACACAAGCAGCGTTGTTAAATGCGGCCGCACATCTTACTACTTTCCAACAAACTATCGGTTTGATTGGTGTAGCGCCAGCAACAACTGGTGTTCTCTCAACTTCTGGTATTGATTATATACCAGCATAATTCATTTAAGAAAAGGAAATATAAATGAAAAAGACTCTATTAGTAGCAGCAATGTTAGCTACGTTTGGTGTTGCACAAGCTATGGACTTAGGTCTTACTGCTGGTCGTGACTATGCAAACCCACATAGCAATGACTATGGTATTTCTCTTGGCCAACAAATGGGCAAGTATAGTGTAACTGGTGAAATCGAGAGTGTTAAACACGCAGGTTTCAAAGAGAACCGTTATGACCTTATTGGTGGTTATGACCTTTATTCTTTCAAAGGTAACACATTGACTGCTAAAGTCGGTGGTGCATATGTCAGAGTTGAAGGTGTTAAATCTGGTTATGCCGGTTCAGCAGGCCTTGGTCTAACATTACCTGTAGCCAAAAACGTAGCATTGACAGCAGACTATCGCTACCAACAAACACAAAAACGCATTGACACCTACACAGGCAATAGCGTTACTGCTGGCATCAAAATCTCCTTTTGAGATAGTTTCGGTGGGTTCTTAAAACCCACCATCCCTTAACTCTAAAGAAACACATGAGAAGTAAACCTGTACTCATTAGCGTATTCTTTTCTGCAATTATTGTGATGTTATCCTGTGTCAACATCGACACACAAAAACTTTTACCATTCAAAACATCATATAGTGAATTGGCCGAACCAACAAAGGTTCAAATCACTTGTTTGGCAGAAAATATCTACTTTGAAGCGGCACATGAACCTGTAGATGGTTGGAAAGCCGTGGCATTTGTGACTGTAAACAGAGTCCAGTCTGGTTATGGTGACACCATATGTTCCGTGGTTAAACAAAAGACCAATGGGACATGTCAATTTTCTTGGTATTGTGAAAGAACTACCGAAAAAGACTTGACAATACATGATAGAAGACTGTATAATGAGATTTTGGAACTTGCAACCAATCTGGTTGTTAATTATGACATAATGAAAGACGTAACAGATGGAGCAACCTACTATCACGCCACTTATGTCCAACCAGGTTGGACAAAGTTGGAGAAAGTTAAACAAATTGGTAACCACATTTTTTACCGGTCGAAAAAAGATTCAATTGACAGAAACAAGGAGTTCATTTAAAATGGAAAAAAATCTATTAACAGTCGCAGTATGTGGAACTATTCTAGCTGGTTCATCCATCATTGGTGGATTCATGTACAGTATCAATGACAGAAACAATATGTCTAAAAATATTGAGGCTGCAATACAAAAAGGTGTAGACCCTATTGCTGTTAAATGTGCCTATGAAACAGATGCAAAACCAGTTTGTATGGCCTATGCATTAGGTAGAAAATAATGCCTTCTAAAGATGAAATCCGTGAATTTAGCCTGAAGATTGAAGAGATTGCTGACGTATACCGTGTACCGTGTATGGAAGCAATCATTCAACATTGTGACGAGACAGGTATTGAAGTTGAAGTGGCTGCAACACTTATATCATCACACCTCAAGGCTAGAATAAGAGAAGAAGCCCAATCAGCAAACCTAATAAAGAAAAGTTCTAAATTGCCAATATGACTGAGAACACAGGCTTTGATGCCTTTGCCTTATATAATGCTCTGAAGACACACTTTACCTCATCCTCATACGACTTCTTTAAGTACAATGGCAAAACCAATGTGAGCAAAGATTCTTTTATGAAGAACAAGGCCAAGTACCAGTTCTACAAACTATCTCGTAAGTATTCATTGGAACAACTCAGGAACTTTTTTCTGGCTAATTTCATATACGGAGACAGTACATGGGTTGGTGAGATGTTAGGACCAGAAGGCGATAAGGCATATTCAAAGTGGCAAAAGACCAATCAGTCCTTGACATATGTGTTTGAAAATGATATAATACGTCTTGTAGGTAATGATGCACCGGAACAGATGTTGGTTGTCAATGATGGCCAACATCCAAAACTTCTCCGTGAAGTAATGTCTGGTTCAATCGCTATTGAAACGATGGTCATACTGAATGATATAATGCATTTCTTTCCCATGTGGAATAGAAAGATAAGTGATGATATTATTTGGCCGAATTGGCGGCTAAAATGTGAAAAGTATGCACCATTCGTTACCTATGACAAGGTTAAATTTAAAAACATTTTAAAAGAGATAGTAATAGAACATGCATAAGTTTACAAAAGTCTATTTGGACATGGATGGAGTCATTTGTGATTTCGAAAAGAAGTTCAAAGAGATGTTCAATGTATCACCGGCATCAGCCGAAAGTCGCCATAGATTTGGTGACCTGTTTCATAAATTCTATAATGCAGGCGCATTTGCAGAATTGGACAAAATGCCTGATGCAGATGAACTATTAAACTATTTAAAAACGATTGAAGTGCCTATTGAGATACTATCATCTACAGCAAGGCCTTCAAGCAATGTCACCATATCACGCCAGAAACAAATATGGCTTGATAAGAATGGCATTACATATCCTGCAATCTTTGTGCCTGGCGCTTCATTGAAGGCACAATATGCAGACGAAAATTCTATACTCATTGATGATACTGAAGGCGTTATCGATGCGTGGAATAAGGCTGGTGGTACTGGTATTCTTCACAAAGATGCCTTGACAACCATCAGCATTTTAAGTACACTCCTGAGTGTATAAATATGTTTATATTATGTACAATGTGGACAATCCGTCAATAATCCGTAATACTCCGTTTATAAAGGAAATAAAATCATGGTAGATTTCGCAAATCTAAAGAGAGACTCAAACAAGAATCTCGACAAACTAAAAGCCAAAGTTGAGCAACTCAACTCGTCAGAAGGCTCAGATAAATCCAACAATTTTTGGCGACCAGAAGTAGACAAAGCTGGTAACGGCATGGCTACTATCCGTTTTCTGCCTACATCAGCAGCCGATGGTGATGACTCATTGCCATGGGTTAAAATCTTTGAACACGGCTTTCAAGGTCCTGGTGGTTGGTTAATCGATAAGTGTTTGACTACTAAGAGTCAGCAATGTCCAGTATGTGAACACAACAACAAATTGTGGAACTCTGGTATCGAAGCCAACAAAGATGTTGTGCGTAAACAAAAACGTAAGTTGAGTTATATCGCCAATGTTTATATCGTATCTGATCCTAAGCATCCAGAGAATGAAGGGCAAGTTAAATTGTTCAAGTTCGGTGCCAAGATTTTTGAAAAGATTACAGGCGTAATGAATCCTACATTTGAAGATGAGGCTGCATTCAATCCATTTGATTTGTGGACTGGTGCTAACTTCAAGTTGAAGATTACTAAAGTTGCTGGTTATCAGAACTATGATAAGTCCGAATTTGCAACACCTGCACCATTGCTTAACGATGATGCTAAGTTGGAAGAAATCTGGAAGTCAGAGTTTGGTTTGAAAGAACTAACTGCCGAGAAAGAGTTCAAGTCATATGATGATTTGAAATCACGCCTAGAGAAAGTTCTAGGACTTAATGGTGATGTACTTGTACCTAAAACCACAGTAGAGACATTGAAGGCTATGCCACGTAAATCAGAACCTGAACCAGAACTTGTTACTGAAGAAGACGATGATTTGGCTTACTTTGCAAAGTTAGCTGAAGAATAAAACATTTTCACTTTTCCCGAAGTGTTTTTCCCCGCCTAGTGCGGGGTTTTTTATATGGGTCTTAGATTGGACTTCTGTAATTTTTGCCATGTAGATTCATCATTACGAACAGGTACACCTTCCACAACTATATTTTCCGTAGTTGAACGACCTGTCTTACTGATGTTCTTGGAATTATCAATGACTGTGGTTTTAGGTGTCATAGTTTGTTCCATCTTGTTTTCATTATTTGTCTTAATAGCATTTTGTACACGTTGGCCTAATGGACTAGGTTGTGATTCCATTGGTACTGCCTTCTTCATTTGTGGAAATACACCAAAAGATGCCTTATCAGGTGTAGTACGTCTTTCATAATCTATTGCACTTGCATTGCCTCGGCCTTGTCCTGCTGTTGATGGTTCTACACCAAGTCTATGAATAGTATCAGGTTCCGTTTTTACTGATGACTGATACATGGAACGATTGTCTGGATGTTCTTGTAACCACTTCTTTAGACCTGAACGGTCATCACCATATTCTTCTTTAAGAACATTATCATCTATTTTAGAATCTACTGCTTGAGCAATTTCTCCACGACCAAATTGTTTTAATCCCTTTTGCCTATTCTTGGCTGCACCTTCTTCTTCAGTCTTTACTTCACCACGAACCTTCATCGCATAAGGATTGTCCTTATACTCTGGTGCATTTGGATTTTGTTCTATCTTTCTTCTTTCTTTTGCATTATAAACCCAAGGAGACAAAAGCGCACCATATACTGCTGTTGCACCTACTAAAGCAGAAGTTCCAACGGCACCACCTAAAAGTAAAGCACTTTCAGCGCCTACTCCTGCACCAGCACCAGCACCAGCTGCAGCCGAAGCCGCAGCAGCTTCACCTGCACCTGCGGCAGCTGTACTACGACCAAGTAACTTCAAAACACCAACTTCTTCCAACAATTGAGTAATAAACTTTTCTATTGCATCAAATACACTTAGACCCTCTTCTATTGCTGTCTTATTACCTTTACCTTTCATACCTGTGATAGCATGAATGAGTTCTTCATGCCATCTTTCTTCGGCTGCAGCTTTTTCTTTTTTGAAATCTTTTTCCAATTCCATTCTCTTGACATCTTGCTCACGATATTGTTTGGTTAGGTTGTATAATTTAGCTAACACATTAGAAACACTATCACCTTTTTTAATATTCTGTCTTTGGCCTTCTGATATCTTGGTGTACAAAGCATTATTAATATCATTCTTCTTATCACCACCTCGTGTCTGACCGACTGATGCAAGTCTATTGTTTCTTGGTTTGATGCCAGTAAAATGTTGTATGTCTTTTTGGTTACGACCAATTACACGACCCAAAATGGCTGCACCAAGAGGTCCTGTTAATATTTTAGCAATGTTTAATGGGTCAAATGCTTCTTTGATGCCCATCACTTTTGCTTTTGTTATTTCTGATATGCCTTGTTTGATAGAAGAACCTACAGAACCACTTTCAATAATTTTTTGTGTGATAATTTCGGTTATTTTTGTTTCTCTAATCTTTTCCGCATCAGAATAAGACATACCTTTTTGTTCAGGTGGTGTCTCTAACAAAGGTATTTCTTTTGGAATATTTGATATGGTTTTTACTGGTGAGGCAGATTCGACTGCTTGTGGTGCAGATTGTTCTGTTACTGCTTGACCTAAAGATTCTGCCTCTTTTTTACTGGCTGCTTTACCATAACCACCTTTTGTGCCCAACACAAACCAATAACCTTTATTGTTAAAGGCCTTTGGATCCCAAATGAAAATTTCTTCGCCTAGTTTCTTTGTTATTGTTTTCATGGTTGTGCCATATAAGTTGGTGGTATGTCTTTAGCAGGTGTAGTCATGATTTGTTTGTTTGTCGTACCACCGCTAATAGAAGTCACCGAATTGTTTACGATGACTGTGTTGTTTGTTGTCTTTTCTTTTAACTTTTGGTTTTCCACAGAAGACTTATTGATTTTATCTCCCACTTTAGGTGGTGTATCTACTTCTTTTACCTTTGAACCAGATTCAAACAATGCAGCCTCTTCATGTCGTCTTCTATCTAGAGATGGCAAATAGCCTTCTTTTTGGCCAGTCTTCACACCCTTTTCACTTATAATTCTAGCTGCAGCTTTCATGTCGCCAGAATCTATTGCTTCTTTTAAGCCAGCGTTAACCAATGTTTGTGTAGAACCAGTATTATATGCATATGATGTTAATGCTGCCTTTTGTTCTTCTGATAATTTATTCCAAGATTCACCCAAAGGTTCTCTAGCAGCCTTCTCATATTTTGGTAAATCTGTTTGCAATAACTTGGTTGCTTGTTCTTTAGTTATGACTGTACCAAGACCTCTATTGCCCACCAATGGTATTTTTTCATCACCTGCAACCACAAAACCTTGTCTTTGTTCTTGTTCTGTTATATTATGACCATAACCTATAGCAGTATGGCCTTGGTCAATCATTGCTTTTCCACCACTTGGTAAACCTTCTTCTTGTGCAATGACAGAAGCTGCAGATGCTGCACCAGCGCCAAAAATTACACCAGAAACAGAAGAAGAAAGAGATTGGCCAACTCTTTGTGTAGCTTTTGATAACATTTTAGTTGCAGATGCAACCTTAGCCACTTCTTTTTCTTTTTCAAGTTTTTCTTCTAGTTTCTCTGGTAACTGTTTAGTGGTCTTGATGGCTTTGATTAATTCTTCATGCCTTTCTTTGTCTTTATCATGTTCTTCTTTTTCAAAGTCTTTAGCCAATTCAAATTGAAGGGTCTTTTCTTCATTAGTCTTCTTCATAAATGCAAACAACTTTGTAGCTACATCGGTAAAACTATCACCTTTTCTAATTCTTTGAGCACGAACTACTGTAGCATAGAATGCAGTATTGATTTTACCTAGTTTACCACGCTCACGTTTTGGTAAATCTTTACCTGCAAAGTATGCAATGTCTTCAGGACTTCTATTAAGTAAAGAACCAACAATAGAAGCACCTAGATTGCCTGTCAGTGACTTTGCTATATTGATAGGGTCTAATCGTTCTTTAAGTCCTGTGGCTTTGGCCTTAAATGTATCAGATATGCCTCGTTTGAATGAACCACGAACACTATTACCGGCAATTATATTGTCGGTGATATTACCAAGTAAGCCACGTTTTCTTAGGTGTTCTGCATTTTCATATGCAGTAGCACGACTATACCTCTGATTGTCTTCAGAATCTATATCTTGTAGTTCGTTTATTCTTTTCATCTACTGTTTTGCTTCTGCTTAATCTTTTCGTTTTCTTGTTCGATGTATTGTATAAGCATTGCAACGTATATGTCCCTTTCCCAAGGTATCATATTTTCAAGTTCTGTCAAACTGTACTTGTGATGCTGCACGAGAGAGAAATTGGTTGTGTAATAATTTCTCAAGTTATCGTGCCGCATCACTAGCCGAAAAAACTTTCGAGGCCCTCCACATTTATTTTATGGTGAAACTTACACTTCTTACATGTCATCTCTATTGTCTTGTCTAGCTTTGGCATGTTGTTGAAGAACTCTTCAATCTTTGAGAACTGGTCTTGGTTCAACGATTCAATGAATTCGATGAGCTCACCTGGATTGGTTTCTTTTGCATAGTAATATTGTTCACCATCAAATATGTAGTCTACACTTTCAGCAATCATGTCAAAAGCCATATCAGTTGGGTTTTCAAATTTGGCTGCACGTTCGATGATAGAGAATTCTGGATATTTCATACCAATACTAATCTTATTGGTCAATGGAATGTGACTATCTGGTACATTGGTCATATCAACGTTTATGTCCAATAGATTAACTTTAGACTCCATCAAAGTGCCACACTTCTTACCATCAACCTCATTCTCACAACGGTATTTACTTTCTATAACTTCACCTACAGACCTTGCACGTAGGTTTAAAAAGTAATACTCTACATCGATGATTGGCAAAGTATCAACGTTGATGTCTTCTGTTAGTGTGCAATTGTGTAGAACTTGCTTGATGTTCTTTTCAATCGTTTCACTATCATTGGCCTCCATGGCCATCATTAGATTACGTTGTTCTTTGACCAGAAATGGTCTGAAACGAATGTGTTTCTTTGATAGGGGTAAATCCAATTCATAAATTGGCACATCAATTTTTGGTAAAGCCATTATATCTCCTCAAATAAAATAATTATGTTATCAGGTTGCTGTTGGTGTAAAATATTGTTCTACGAGTTTGCTGGTTGAAAGTATTTGGAATTCTTGGCCTTGCGGTTTTAACACTACTCCTAATGATTCAACACCTTGATTTTGCCAGTAATCATAAGCAAATACTACTGTCACTCTATGGTAACCATCATTAGACCAATCCAAGTCCATTTGATTGACCACGATTGGATATGCATTAAAGAAGTTAACTACGTATACAGGATTATCTTGTAAATCATACTGTATGACAGCAATATCAGATACAGTATTTTTCTTATAATCGAAATCAAATGAAGATGTTGGATTGATATACTCCATCCAAACGTCAAAAATTGTACGCTCTATCATTGTATCGGAAACAATAAATGTCATTGTCAAATCATTGTAAGACGAATGCATTGGAAATTTTGTTGTAGGATTTGAACCAAACTTTTGGTCAACAGTACCAAAAGTTCTTCCTGGTAACTCTGTGGCTTCACAACGTAATTGTAATATTCTGGTTGTTAGATTATTATTTTCGGATGCATTTAAATTGTCCAAAATTTTTGCTGGTAAAATAATTCTAACATCAAACCTATTTGGTCTAGCAACATCAACCATTGATTGCAAAAAATTATCAATCGGAGCATGAGTTGGTTTTTCAATTACTGTAATTTTTCCTAAATCTGCGTCTGCCATTTTTATTCGTCCTGATTAAAGTGAGCCATGTGGTCTTTCCATTCTTTCACAGAATCTTGCCACACTTTTTGTGGCTTTGCACCTCTGAATTGTTGGATAGGCAACATAGTGGCCACATCCCATTCACTTGGTTCTATCATCAATATTCTAGACCTCATGTGACTATACAAATAACGTTTTAGACATGGCCTAAACTCTGCATATCTTTTGGATGCAGTTAATATATCATAAGAAATTCTCATTCTTTTGATATCCGCATCAGGTGTTAGTTGAGCATACTTCATCAGCTTCTGTAAGAAGGCTACACGATACTTGACTGGCAAGTAATGTATATTCAATCCTAGAAACCCATCATTGTACTTCTCTAGTACCAATACCATTGGGAATCTATCCCAATAAGGCAAATCATCTTTAGTCTTTGGATCATAATAATAACAATACATCATGCCAATTCGTAACTGGCCTGGTTGTTTCTGTCTGCCTACTTCACTTCTAATAGTATTTGGAATAGAAGAAGGTCTTTTTATCTCATTTATCTTACCTTGTAACCAAGTGACGGCATCCTTGGACATGGTTTTATGTCCTGCCGATTTCTTTTCCTCTGCAAGTGTGGTAAGTTTTGAAGTCATGCCTTATTTAGTTAGAGGCCCAACTCTTTTTCCGTCAGTACTTTAAACTGCCAACCTTTATCTAAACAATATTCCTGAGCAGCTTTCCACTTGGCTTGATTGATACCGTATGTCATGACCTCAGTTATGTATTGTTTCGTCACACGGCTTCGTTTGGCTGGTTCCACAGACTGTTTTTGAGGTTTGACCTCAATCATCATAGTGCTTACCTTACCATCTTTATTCTTTACTTTGACGATAAAATCTGGAAAATACCTATGGCGTTTGCCATCCACAGGTGATATATAAGGGATTGCTAGCTCTTCTGATGCCCATGATATGACATTAGGTTCTTTATCTAACCATGTCATTACCCTTGCCTCCCATGACGAGCGATAAGTGATTTTGGTGTAATCACCCACGTACTTTTGTGGATTTTTTGGGGTAAACTTGCCGGTATATGCCATAAATAGTATGTATAATCAATTTTCAAAGAAAAAATAATGCCAATTATAGATTTAGTTGCTGTTTCTACTGGTGGATCAAAGCTTACAGAAGTCACTGGTCCATTGGGTATTTTAGAAGCCGATACGACAAAGTTATCACCATTAGTCTATCCGGCAGACTTAGGTTCTTCAACCAAGAATCACTATGTCAAATTCTCAATAAAACAGATTGTTCCTTCAGCACCTGTTAGTGGTTCAACAACAGCTGCATTGAAAAATGCTTACGATAAAATCACAACATGGAACTATCAACCAAACGTAACAGACTCTGTTGGTGTTATTTGTTTATATATGCCTGATACTTTGAATGCTTCTTATGATGCTTCATATGATGAACTGAGTGTCACTAATGATTTAGGCAAAGGTATTACAGCAATCCAAGGTATATCTACATATTTGAATAGTCCAAAAAGCGGAAAAAACACAGCAGGCCAAACTGGTTCTGATCCAGCCGCAATCGCTGCAGCGGCTTTAGGTGTTGGTACCTTATTGGACAAATTCAATTTAGGCGGTCAAGGTTTAGTTGATGTTGCATTACAAACACAAGGTTATGCAATCAATCCACAACTACAACTAATCTATCGTGGTGTCGGTTTTAGAAAGTTTCAATTGAATTTCTTGTTCACACCAAATACACAAGATGAAGCGAAAACCATAAATCAAATTATTGGAACATTTAAATATCATTTTGCACCACAGTTATTGACAACGACAGGTGCAGTCAGTGGCATGTTCTTTGTTCCGCCATCTTATTTTAACGTTGAGTTTATGTTCAACTATGGTGAGAATCAATTTTTACCAAGATATGGAGATTGTGTGTTGACGGACATCAATGTAGATTATGCACCTAACGGATTTGCAGCTCACAATGATGGTGCACCTGTTCAAACACAATTGACATTGAGCTTCCAAGAAATTGAGATTGTTACTAAGGCAAAAATTGCTGCTGGTTATGGTGCGGATAGTGCATTCGCAACCAGCACATCAACAGATACTGTCGCAGGATTACGTTAATGAAATACTTCCAACAGTTTCCAATCATCAAAATGACAGATTACAATGGCAATTATGTCAATGTAACAAATATAATGGAAAGAGTTGAACTTATTCCAAGTCTTTTAGATAATGCACTACTTTTTTACAATTACAATATCAAAGATAGTGACACTCCAGACATCATTTCACAAAAGTATTACAACGATAGTTATAGATACTGGATAACACTATATGGTGGTCAAATATTAGATCCAATTGGTGACTGGCCAATGCCACCAAACCTATTCAATGATTTTTTAATTGACAAATATGCAGGTGCTACGGCTAATTCACTCAACATTGCTGTTGCAAATGTTACCTCTTCACAGGTGTTAACGTATACACAAAACACCATATATCAGTATGTGGAGTCTATAACCACAATAGATTCTACATCTTCCGAATCGAACACTACGATTTACTATATTGATGAGGCTGCGTATAATAATACAGTTGTTGGCACCACAAACTCTTTGTTACCTTCTGGTGCAAGTGTAACACAAACAATCACAACATATCCACAATACATTTATGACTACGAGATTGAAACTAATGAAGCCAAAAGAAGCATTAACCTTGTAAATTCTAGTTATTCTGGTGCATTAGAAACACAATTGGCTGCATTGTTAAAGTAAAAAATGTCACAAGGAATTCTTAATACAAGGGACTATGACCTAAAGAGTCTGTTATTGCTAACACCCGTTGGCACAATTGAGCTACGTCTAATCATGAATGAAATATCATACCATGAAGACCTCTTTGGTGGTGTAATATCTGGTTATGTGATGGTGACAGAAGCGAATGCCTATGCAGAACTTTTGGCATTGAATGGTAATGAATATCTACAACTGATATTCAGTAAGTACGATGATCCTACAGACACAATCACTAAAAAGTTTCGTGTCTACAAGATGGACAAAAGAAAACTGGCTGCGAATATGTATACTGAAGTATATACGTTACAGTTTTGTTCTGAAGAATTGGTGATTTCTGAGCAATACAAGATTAGCAAATCATATCCAAACCAATCAGTAAGTACAGTCATAACCGACATCTGTATCAATGATTTGGGTATAAGTGGCAATAGGTTGAACATAGATGACTCTTATGGTATATACAGCTTCATTACACCAAACTTGAAACCACTCGATGCAATTAATTGGTTATCGAATTATGCTAGACCTATGCCACCATTTCTTGGTGCAGACATGATTTTTTATGAGAACAAAGATGGTTTTAACTTTAAATCTTTGCAAACTCTGACAGATGGCCAAGGTGTCACCATCTATAATACTTACAGATATGATCCAAAAAATGCAAACGAGAAGAACCTAACTGAAGAAGTGTTCAACGTAACGACTTATGAGATTTTAAACTCATATGACACATTGAATGCAGTCAATTCTGGTATGTTTGCAAATCAGTTGATATCGGTTGACATCGTTACAAGAAAGAAGATAACAACCAACTTTGATTACTTCCAATATTGGAACAATCCAGATTCTGGTGGTCTTAATAAGTTTCCAGTCACAAACAATTTACAGAATCGTTTTGGTGATAAGCTAAATGAAACAAGTCAAGCAACTTTGAAGTTGGTGTTCTCAAACTTTGACCAAGCCAACAATGAAGTTGTACAATCAAAGCCAGGTTCTGTTGCACAAAACATTTTTGCAGAGACCTACATACCATACAGAACAGCACAATTAGCGTTGGCAAACTATACAAGACTAAAGATATCTGTGCCTGGTGATCCAATGCTTACAGTCGGTACTATTATCAAGTTCGACTTGTTAACTAAGAATCCAGCTAGTTCAGATTTGGATATGTTCTATTCTGGTTTTTATTTGATTACTGCTGTGAGACACATGATTACACAAAATGATTTTAAAACTGTTTTGGAAATAGCCAAAGAAAGTGTTCGTACTCAATATCCAGATATAGATTCTGGTTCACCAACTTGGCAAAATGTTGTGGGTGGATAATGAAAGTAGTAAATAATTTTGCAGGTCTTAATGGTTTTTGTTGGTGGGTTGGTGCAGTCGAAGCAAGAGATGATCCACTTGGTCTAGGTCGTTGCCGTGTTCGTATATTTGGTTGGCACACAGACGATAAAAGTAAAATTCCTACCATAGAATTGCCTTGGGCACACCCAATGTACTCAATAAATACGGCCAAACAATTTCAACCATTGGAAATAAACGATTGGGTTGTAGGTTTCTTTATGGATGGTGAGAGCGGGCAGTTTCCTATAATGATGGGTGTTTTACCTGGTTTTGCAGCTGCTAATAGTGCAACATCATCTTCAGTAACAACATCAGCAACATCAACAGGAGGTTAATATGGCAACCGCATCAGACGCATTTGCAGGTGGCATAACATCTGCCGCAACTACTATATCAAACGCTGTAACAGGTGCTATCAATAATGCACAAAATAATGCAGCTGCGATAACTTCTACTTCTTTTCTTAATTTGACACCCACTAAAATATTAGATGGTGGCGCAGTGCTTGAAATCAAGTCACCAATTCTACCAAATGGTGGTTATTTCTATACAGCAGGTTCACAAACACTTCCAGGATTGTCAAGAGGTGCATTAAAAAATTCATCTCTATTGAATAACAACAATGACCTTTCACACGTTTGTGATTTCAAGTTTGACTTTTCTCTTGGTATTAGTATATCAGGACTCACAAACCCATTCACACAAATAGCAAATGCTATCAAGAATGGTAAAATGGCAGGAGCCAATGCAGTTCGAGCAGCTGTTGGCCAATTACAACAAGCATTTCGTGAAGGTTTAAAAGCATTATTAGCAGCCCTAAATCTTGATCCAACAGGCCAAATCTCCTTGACGATTTCTGTTAGTAAATCTCTTGTGAGACAATTAAATGCAATAACTGATCAGATTGCTCAGATTGCTTATGATGTTGCTTTGATTCAGAGTATTGCTACCAATTTAGAACAAATTGTTACATGGATTAAAAGTTTACCTGGCCAAATCCAAAAACTATTACAACAATGTTTGACAAACTTCCAAACATCTCTGACCAATACAAACAACACAATAAAGAATGCCACAAACATTAAGAACATTGTTAATAATATAGGACAACAAGCAAGTAATGCAGCTGCAGCTGAATCAGCAAACACGAGTGCTTCTATGATGGCTATTATTAATGGTACAGCCGGTACAGCGGCTATTACAAGTCTCATCAATTCGACAGTTGCATCTGCGCCACCATCATCTGGTGCAACACAAAAAACAGCGTCTAGTCCCTAAGGATATTGAATGGCAACACAACCAAGTTTCTTTACAGCATGGACAGAGCCTGAGTCGGCAGCTAATGCCACATATCAGCCTGTATTTCCTTACAACAATGCAACACAAACACCAAGTGGACATTCATTTGAGTTGGATGACACTCCTACAAGGGAACGTGTAAGACTGCAACACCGTTCAGGTACATTTATTGAGATGCATCCTAATGGTGATGAGGTGCATAAGGTGTATGGTGATGGGTATGAGATTACTATCAACAACAAAAATATGTTGGTTAAAGGCCGTCTAAAGATTGAGGTCCAAGGAGATTGTGAGATACATGTCCAAGGTGACTTAATAGAACAGATTGACGGTAATGTAGAACAACACATCAAAGGCAACTTTTCACAAGTTGTGGAAGGTGTCAGTAGTATGACCTCTCAAGGCGACATGATTATCAATGCAGCTGGCGGACTAACAGGTGGTTTGAAACTCAATACACCAGATTATATGCATCTTGGTGGAGACCTAACAGTAGATGGTGAAATTACTGCTGGTAAAATAACATCTTTAGGTCGAGTTGATGCTGTCGGTGGTATAAGTGCAGGTCTTCAAGGTATTGTTACTCTAGGCGGTGTTTCTGCTGGTTTACCTGTTGCAGTACCTGGAACAATTAGTGCTGCGGCTGAAGTAGATGCACCATTAGGCACGTTTGGCGTAATGAGTGCTATATGGGCATATGACACAGTAAACGTTAGCCTACATAATGCACATATACACGTTTCACCAAAAGGTCCAACTGGACCTCCTGTACCAACTGAAGTAGGAATTTAATATTATGAGCATTTATGCAAGATTGGGTTTCAATTCTAGTGACCCCGCAACTAACGCATTGTCTATGCCGTATTCAAGTAACGTAATGGTTCAAATGGACCTGTTACCTCCCTTGATTAAACCATGGCAAGCCAATGCAATTGGTAATAGTGCAGTATCTGGATTCTTTATGAATCCAGTGGCTAACGTCACTCAATCAATTTGGGATACATCCAACACATTGATTACTTTGACATCTGGTTTGACTGCTTCACCTGCAAACAATACTGTAAATACTGCAATGGCTAACGTATATGCCACTTCAACTGTATTATCTGCAAACTCAGCACAAACGTATTTGTATATAACAAATCGACAATCGAATGTCACTCCACCTAATTCCGATACAAGTACACCTCATTACAATACTGCTATTGCACAAGGTAAAATGTTATCTTACATAACTAGCCAATCGGATAACATATCAAACAGCTCGGTTATGTTAGGTAGTTTCACAAGTGTGACTTTAGGCAATACATTAGCTAATTTGTATAGTACAATGCACACTTTGACCAATATTTTGGCCAATACGATAACATATTCTACTGATCCAATAACTGGTGATCCTCACAACACAACAAATGTATCTGCGGCCAATGCTTCCGCATTACAAAATGTTGTTTCGACTGTTAATTTTGTTATGTCCTTCTATCCAGCACAGGATTCAGCGTTCTTTCAAAACTCAGCCAATGTATTGCACGACTATGGAACAGTTAGCCAATTTAATAACCTTGGCGCTTCACAAAATTACCTTTTGCAGAATTACATTGGTACGCCAACTCTTCTTACCAATTTGAACTCATAAATAAACAATGGCAAATGTACAGAAACTTTACTCCGACTTGGACTTAACCTTCAAGAAACTACCAGTAACTGGTGATGTTTCTTTGCGTTATGACGACCAGGCGGTGATTGCTTCTGTAAGGAATCTCTTGCTGACTAACTTTTATGAGAGGCCTTTTCAACCAAATTTAGGTTCCAACCTATCTGGATTGTTATTTGAGCCTGCAACAAACATCACTTCAAGTATTTTGGCCGATGAAATACGAAATGTCATTTCAAATTTTGAACCAAGAGCACAAATAAACAGTATCAATGTGACGCTTGCACCTGATAACAACAGTTTTAATGTTTTTATAAGTTTTTTTATTGGAAACAATACTACGCCAACGAATGTTAATCTTCTTCTTCAAAGGTCCAGATAATGGCATCTAATACAAATATACAAGTTGCTAGCTTAGACTTTAGTGGCATTAAGCAAAACTTCATCAATTACCTACAGAACCAACAGACATTTAAAGATTACAATTTTTCTGGTTCTGCATTGTCTACTTTACTGGATGTTTTAGCATACAACACACAATATAATGCTTTTTACTTAAATATGGTGGCCAATGAGATGTTCTTGGACTCCGCATTACAGCGTTCTTCTGTGGTTTCTCATGCTAAATTATTGAATTATGTACCACGTTCCGCTGTCGGTGCAGTTGCTGAAGTCAATATTGCATTTACTGGTGTGACAACTCCAACGTTTACCATACCAAAACATACCAACTTTTTGTCTGAAGCCATCGACAATGTAAACTATAACTATGTGACACTAGCTGATGCTACAGTACAGGTTACAGCAAATACTGCTGTGTTTACTGGTATTGAACTTAAACAAGGTACAGTCAAAAATTATACATTTACAGTCGATAGTACATCAAATCCAAAATACATCTTTGAGGTGCCTGATCCTAATATCGACACATCTACTTTGACTGTAAGTGTAAAACAATCGTCATCTAATTCTTCTTACACGGTTTTTAATCCGACAATAGATTATTTAAGTCTTACACCAACTGATCCTGTATATTTTTTACAAGAGGCGGTTGATGGCAACTATCAAATCTATTTTGGCGATGGCATCTTGGGACAAAAATTGTCAGATGGCAACCTTGTTCAAATCAATTATGTTTCAACCAAAGGCACAAAAGGTGGTCTAGCCAACTCATTCACATTGATGGATTCTGTTGCTGCTCACAATACTGTCACAGTAACTCCTTATTTGGCCGCAACTACTGGTGAAGATAAAGAAACTATTGATTCTATCAAGTACCAAGCACCCAAGGCATTTGCAGCTCAAGGTCGTGCAGTCACTAAGAACGATTATATCACATTGTTACAACAGAACAATCTAGGTATTTCGTTTGATGCAGTTTCTATTTGGGGTGGAGAAGAGAATGATCCTCCTGCATATGGCCAAGTCTTCATTTCTTTGAAACCAACTGGTGCATATGACTTAACGGATGTGCAAAAACAATTGATTGTTAATCAAGTCATTGCACCTTATAGTGTTTTGACTGTGAAGCCAACGATTGTAAATCCTGATTACACATATATCCGTCTATCTTCTAATGTATTGTTCAATCAATCACAGACAACATTGACGCCATCTGGAATACAAAGTTTGGTTCAACAGGCTGTATATGGTTATGCAGCCAATAACCTAAACACATTCAACTCTACGTTCAGTTCATATGACGTATTGAGTGCAATCAATAGTGCAGACAAGTCAATCATTACAAGTGATTTTGGTATCAACTTACAGAAGAAGTTCTATCCAACACTAGGTGCTTCACAAACATACACATTATATTACAACACATCGTTGAATCGTGGTATGTTCCAAAGTGGCGTGACAAGTTCTCCTGCCATGAGTTTTGTCGATCCTGCTAATAACATCAATACGATTCAAGGTGTTTTCATTGAAGAAATACCAACATCAACTGGCGGTGTTGATTCAATATCCATCTTAAATCCAGGTTTCAATTACTCAATCACACCAATAATAACAATTCAAGGTGATGGCACTGGTGCTACAGCAGTTGCTACAATCGTTAATGGAAGTATATCGGCCGTGACCGTGGCAAACACAGGTTCAGGTTATACAAGTGCTATTGCTACTGTTACTCCTGCATATGGCGACACAACAGGTACGAATGGTGCATTGATTGTTAACTTGCAAAACAAGTTTGGAACATTGAGAACATATTATAATGATACATTGAATGTTAAGACAGTATTGAATGCTAATGCAGGTACGATTGATTACAACAATGGTATTATAACACTGACCAATTTTAGTCCATTAGATATAAATAATAGCCTAGGTCAATTGACAATATCAACGACACCTACGACAACAATCATTTCTTCGTCATACAACAGAATTATCACAATTGATCCATACGATCCAGCAGCAATCAGCGTTACTGTCAATGCAAAAAGTTAAGTAAATGATACAGAGTAATCAAAAAACCTCGCTACTGGTACCATATCAGCTACCAAAATTTATAGCTGAAGATCCAAATTATTCTGTTTTTGTACTCTTCTTGCAGGCTTATTATGAGTGGATGGAGCAAGAGAATAATGTCCTAGACTATACGAAAAGTCTATTGACATACATGGACGTGGACACAACCACGCAAGAGTTTCTAAATTACTTTATCAATGACTTCATGTCATATTTTCCGCCAGATATTCTTGCGGATCAAACCAAAGTATTGAAAATTGCAAAACAGTTGTATCAATCAAAAGGTACACCTGCATCATATAAGTTTTTGTTCCGTGTTCTGTTTGATTCCGATTTTGACTATTTCGTTACTGGTGATACAGTACTGAAGGCTTCTGCCGGTACTTGGTATGTACCTAAAAGTGTTAGGTTGGAAACAATCGATCCAAACTTCTTGTACATCAACAATCTACGTTTGTTTGGCCAAACATCCAAATCAATTGCAACGGTAGAAAATTCAATTAGGTCTGGTACAAAAACAGAAGTTTTCATTTCTAACATTGAACGCCTTTTCCAATCTGGTGAGACTGTTACTGTTGTAGATTCCGCAAATCAACCAATATATTTCCTAAATGGTCAACAAGTACCTGCAGGAACATTGAATGCTGAGACACTAAGTGCAAAGATTGTTGGCCAGATTAGTCAAATCAATATCAATCCAATATATCGTGGCACATTGTATCAACCTGGCGATCCAGTAATTGTATACAATGGATTAAATTCAAATACACCAAATCCAATTGGTGCTACTGCTGTTGTGGGAACTACAACAACTGGTTCAATTCAAAACATTAATGTGTTGAATGGTGGTTACGGTTATACTTTTTCACCCAACACAAAAATTAATATTGCAAATGCACCAGGCGCCAATGCAATTATTGGTAACTTGAATCCTGCTGCAAACGGAGTATCTAACGTCACATACTTTGCAATTGATTCTATTGCAAACAAACATAGTATCACAATTGGCGCTACTGCATACAATTTTGCAAATCTTACTTCTGCCAATGCAAACACTTCATTAGCAAATGCATTGACATTCTTGTCATTCACGACCTATCCAATTTCTTCAGTAACTCTATTGAATGGTGGCGGTGGAATTTCTACTCCACCTTTAGTAACAGCAATTGCTGGACAACCATCAGACAGCTTAGACACTTCTAATAATGGTCCTGCCCTTTTAACGTCCGCAGGTATACTTGCACCAATTCAAATTATATCAGGTGGTGTTGGTTATCAAAACAATGACACCATTTTAATTAAAGGTGGCGGTGGTTATGGTGCCCATGCAAATGTGTTGAGTGTCAATGCAACAGGTGCAATTCAGACTGTTGGTTATGTTTATCCAAATCCAGATAGTCCTCATCATTATCCATTGGGTGGATTAGGTTATAGTGCATCTGTAACACCAAATGTAACAGTAGTTTCAGCAAACAATCAGGCGTCAAATGCTGTTCTTTACATTCCTGGCATTCTAGGATCAGGCGCCACATTCACTACTGTTACAAGTAGAGTCGGTTCTATATCTACAATCAACATCATTAATCCTGGTGAAGATTATGTTTCTGCACCTAATGTTTCTTTGTCTGTACAAGACATCGTGGTGTCAAATGTATCGATTGCTAACTTACCTAAGACTGGTGACATAGCATTCCAAGGTTCTAATGTTTCTACTGCATTGTATAAGGCTACAGTCAACAACATTACACTATTAGTTCCTAATGCAGACCCAACACAATCATTATACAATCTAAGGGTATTCAATTACACTAGCAGTCCAGGTCCAGGTAAAACAATCAATATTCTTGGCAAGAACATTCATTTGGCTTCACAGAACGTAGCATACAATTCATATTACAACTCTCATGGCGTAAGAACATATGGTGACGGACTTGCACAAGCTACAACTAAATTCTTGAATGGTTTGGTTGTTGGTGCAGGCCAATACTTGAATACAAGTGGTCAGGCCAGTTCTTATGATGTGTTACAAAGTTCAAAATACAACAATTTCACATATGAAATCACAGTCGAAAAAGAGATTGCAAAATATCGTGACGTATTGTTGAACTTATTGCATCCTGCCGGTATGCAAGTACTTGGACGTTTTGCTATTAAATCTAATGCAAACTTCAATACAACAGCAACTGAAGCCTTGTATCACGCTTATCCATTGCCACACTACACCGGAACAAATGCTTCTGGTGCAACAATGAGTGCTAATTTTACGTCATTGAGTTCAAATACTGTTACATTTACAAATTTGGCTGGTGCAGATATCTCCACATTCATCTTTAGTAACCAAGTTGGATACGCAAACAGTATCATACAGATTGAAACACCACATGGTCCAAATGTCAGGTCAGAAGTATGGAGTATTAATTTAGCTAAAGATGATTTGTTGTCTGAATCTGGTTCAGAGGATTTGAAAACGGAATCTGGTGGTGAAGATTTGTTGACAGAAACTACATCATTGAATTTGAAAGAAAGTTACTGGTTGACATTCCCAAATGTTGCAACAGTTACAGCAAATTCAGGTTCAAACACAATAAATATAGTGACACTAACTGGTTCGTATGACATTGTTAATGATGGTGTTTATAGTAATGCAAATTGTTTCTTAGCTGACATTGTATTTTCTGGTGATTTGGTACAAGTCAACAACACAGTTTATACTGTATCCAGTGTGAATTATTCAAATGGAATAATAACAGTTGCGAACAACTTCACATCAAATGCAAGTGGTTTCTTGTCAGTCAATAGAACATTGACGGCAACCGATGGCCAAGTAGTGATTTATGGACCAATAGGTTTGGCCTATACTCCAGAATTGACAACAGAAAATGACCAGATATTGTCCACAGAGACAGGAACAATACTCATATTAAACTAGGATAAAAGATGTCAACGATAAAGATTTCACAATTACCTTTAATAACGCAGTTAAATGCGAACACAGCAAATACATTATTTGTTGCTGTTGATGTTCCTTCTGATACGACAGGTAAATTTACTGCAACCACATTAGCTGCAGGATTGTATTCAAACAATGCACTTGTAGTTGGTGTAAATCCAATTGTGTTCACCAATACGATTGCTCAATTTTCTGGTGTTGATCCTTCTTTTACACAGGTAAATTTACAAAACTTCAGTAATACTGGTGCAGGTGATATGATTATCACTGCTGACACAGGCACAAATGCAAATGCATATATCGACTTAGGATTAAACAATTCACAATGGAATGCTGCAGCATACGGTCAAACATCACAATTCGCATATGATGGTTATTTGGTAGTTCAAGGACCTGGACCAGTCAATCAAGGTAATTTAGTAATTGGTACTGCTGTTGCTGGTGCGAATCTTGTATTTGCAGTTGGTGGTCAATACGCAAACAATATATCAGCAACAATAACTGCAAATGGATTGGTGTTGAATACTCAATCATATATTGTATTCGCTGACGGAACATCACAAACTACTGCGGTATCTAATACATTTGTTAATGCAAATGACTATTCAACATTGGTTGCGGCAAAAAATTATGCCAATTCAGTTGTTTCTGTACAGACTGGAACATTATCAAACACAGTCAATGTTGTATTCAATCAAGCTAATGCGGCTTTTGCAGAGGCCAATGCGGCTTTTGCGGCAGGTAACACACTTAGTGGTACAGTAACAATCGTATCTGGAGTAGCCAACGTAGCAGCATATAACGCTAGTTCTGGTTGGCTTGTTGCAAATTCTGCTTCATCCAATACAGTTGTCACTCAAGGTGTCGATGCAACACAGAACACAAGTATCACGGCTGCATTTATACAAGCAAACTCAGCATACAATCAGGCCAATACAGCTAATGCAAATGCAGCTGCAGCAAGTTCTTATGCTAACAGCGCTTTCTTACAGGCCAATAGTACAACAAGTAATTCTGCAACTGTTGGTTCTTATGCTAACTCTGCATTTATTGCGGCTAATTCTGCCGGTGCATATGCAAATTCAGCCTTCACAGTAGCAAATAATGCTATTGCTAATTCAGCTGCAGCCTCTGCATATGCAAATTCAGCATACACACAAGCGAATACTGCAACCACTAATGCTGCGGCAGGTAGTGCATATGCAAATTCAGCATTTACAGTAGCAAATAATGCCACAAGTAATGCGGCCGCAGCTTCAGCATATGCTAACTCTTCTTTTATAGTGGCTAACAATGCAACAAGTAACGCTGCAGCTGCAAGTGCATACGCTAACTCGGCATATGCACAAGCCAACACAGCTACAAACAATGCGGCCGCAGGAAGTTCTTATGCTAACTCTGCATTTACAGCAGCCAACAGTGCTTCTAGTAATGCAAATTCGGCAGGTTCATATGCTAACTCAGCATTTAGTTATGCAAATACACAAATTGCAATAATATTTGGTATCGACACAACACAAAATACAACTATATCAAATAACATCATTCAAACAAGTTTGGCTTATAATCAGGCAAATCTTGCAAACTCTATTGCAAATACAGCAGTACAGAATACTGCAAACATTTTACTGCCAGGTAATGTAACGTTCAATGGTGCAAATACATTCTTTAATGGTAATATTGTCACTTATGGTACGATGACCACCACCGGTAATGTAGTGACTACTGGTAACTTAACTGCAAATACTGTTGTTGCTAATGTTTTCCAATACAATGCAAATGTTAATAATTCAACAGTAACTCAATCAACTAGTAAATCTACTGCTGTCACAGCAAATGGTAGAACAGGCCAAATCACAACATCAAATGCAGCATTAAATAAAGGCGTTGCAGTTCAATTTACTGTTAATAATAGTTACATAGTTTCCGCAAAAGATGTTGTTATTGTAAATATTGCATCTGGAGCTTCTGTTGGTTATGACATATCTGTAAACTCAGTAACACCAGGAAGTTTTGTGGTTAATTTGCATAACTCTGATAGTACTCCTTCAGGTTCAAATGCCTCAGATACACTAGTAATCAACTTTGCAATCATCCGAGTAGCATAATAAATAAATCATGGCAAATCAAAACATTCTTACTTATGGTGCAGCAATCACCAACATAGAACAAACGTACTATGCTCCGGTTGCTGTTATTCCACCAGCATATAATATTCCTTTAGGAACATCGTATGTCTTTCTTTCTAAAGTAGACCCATGGCCAGTTGATGCTACGCCGCCTCTTCCAACACAAGACCAACAATACATCAAATCTGTATTTAAAAATATGTTTGTGGCCAAAAAGGTCACATCAAACGATTTGAGTCCTGTAATACGAAGAATCGATTGGACAGCCAATACTGTTTACGACTACTATCAAGACAATGTGAATATGTTTGCAAAAGACGTAGATGGTTATCCCATTTACGAATTCTATGTAAAAAACACTTACGACCAAGTATTCAAATGTCTATGGAATAACAATGGTGCACCATCAACTGTGATGCCATTCTTCCAACCTGGTACTTACGGAAACAACCCAGCAACAACAAACATCTTCCAAGGTGCAGACAATTACAAATGGGTGTACATGTATACTGTGAGTTCTGGCCTAAAGATCCAGTTTATGGATTCTTCATGGATTCCAGTACCAGTAGGTGCAAATACACCAAATCCACTTTTGACTAATGCTGGATCTGGAGACATTGAGGTTATTAACGTAACAAATGGCGGCTCTGGATATGATCCTGCAAATGCCATCATTACTGTTACTGTAACAGGTGATGGTTCAGGTGCATCTGGAACAGCCGAGGTAACAGATGGTGTAATCACCGATATCGTGGTGACAAGTTCAGGTTCCAACTATTCCTACGCAAACGTGATGATAACCTCGTCATTAGGATCCAATGCAACGGCAATTGCTTCTGCTTCTCCAGTTGGTGGTCACTCATATGATCCAATTTCAGAATTAGGTTGTACGAACTTGATGGTGTCAGTTGAGTTCAATGGTTCTGAAGGTGGTTATATTCCAACAGATGTCATTTACCATCAACTAGGTATTCTTGTTGATCCAACGACCACACAACTCTCACCATATCCTGCCAACGGAACAATTTATTCAACATCCACAAAATTGGTTGTCGCTCCAGGTTTTGGTTCTTATTTGAGTGATGAGACAGTATTTCAAGGTACTAGTTTAGAAGCAGCCACATTCACCGCAACAGTATTGAGTTTTGATGTTGGAAACAACGTTGTAAGCGTCATAAATACAAACGGTACTCCCACATTAAACGGCCCATTGTTTGCGGCATCATCTGGAACAACAAGAACTCTGTTAAATTACAGTCCACCAAACTTCACCTTGTTCTCAGGTTATATGTCTTTTATCGAAAATAGAAGCGCAATTCAACGAAGCACAGACGGAATAGAACAATTTAAGATTGTATTAGGTTACTAAAGGAAAAAAATGGCACTCAATTTTGATGTATCACCATATTATGATGATTTTGATCCTACGAAGAATTACTATCGTATTCTTTACAAGCCAGGATATGCCGTTCAAGCGAGAGAATTAACACAATCTCAAACAATACTACAAGACCAAATCTCCAAGTTTGGATTGGGTGTTTTTCAAGATGGTTCTAAAGTTTCTGGTGGTAATATTACTGTTGACACCAACATTGTTACATGTAAATTAACATCTGGATCAAATTCTGTTCTTTCCAGTTTTATTGGAATGTATGCGGTAGGTCAAACTTCTGGTTTCGTTTCACAAGTTACTGGTGTTGACACATTAAACAATTATATTAAAACTAAAGCATTAAATACCTCTAACGGAAAGGCCTTTGCATCTGGAGAAACCATAAATTTATACACATCAAAAATTGATGCCTTAAATTCTATCGTACTAGCAGTATCTCCACAGTTCTCAACGACAGCTTTAACAACTAACACACTAACAAGAACATCATCTGGAACATATTTGAGCAATAACCTTGCCATCTCCAGTGCAGGTATTAGTGTCGGTGATACCATCAGTATTTCTTCTATCCAATTTACTGCTACTGTAGCTGCAATTGTTGATGCATCAAATGTGACATTGAGTGTGTACTTACCACAAGATGTCAGCAATATTTCAACAACAGTAACAAACAACATCTCTGTAAATGCATTAGAAGTTAACGTAGACAATGGTGTCTGGTTTACTAATGGTGTGTTTGTTGAAAATTATGCATCTTCAATCGTACCTGATCCACTTAACGCTTATCCATCATGTGTTGTTGGTTTTGAAGTTGATGAGATTATTGTAGATTCTTACTCTGACCCATCATTGTTGGATCCAGCAGTTGGTGCATCAAACTATCAAGCACCTGGTGCAGACAGATATTCGATACAATTGAATTTGGTGTTCAAACCATATATTAGCGACCAAGTTGTTGCTAATTTGACTACGGCCAAATTTATTGAATTGGCCAGAATCAATGCTGGTAATGTAGAGAATCTTAGTAACGTTCCTATTTTCTCCGATGTTTCTACTGCAATTGCTACTGCGGTTTCAGACATATCTGGAGACTTTATTGTCAATCCATACAGTCTATTGATTGGAAGTACATCTAACACTACATCCAATACAGTCATTTCTTCTATCTCCGCAGGTAAAGCATACATTAGTGGTTATCCTGTTGAACATATTGCACAGACACCATACACATTGCAGAAGGCTAGAAATACAAATGTATTATTGAGCCAAGACATTGAAACATATTATGGTGACTACACAAAAGTACAGAACTTGAATGGTTCTATTGCTAATTTCCAAACAGGCACAGTAGTCGAATTGCATAATGTTGCATTTGGTGCAGCCAATACAAATACAAAAATTGGTACTGCTCGTGTTCGTAACTTCTCTTACGACTCAGGCAATCTAAGCACAACAGAATACAAGACATTCTTGTTTGATATCAAATTAGCAAACAACACATTTGCTAGTGTGAATTCAATGATTATTCCTGGTGCAGCAAACAGTTATACATCTGTTTCATTCTCAGCCAATACAGTTTCACCTGTAACTTTGATTGATAACACATATAATTCATTGGTGTTCCCAATGCCACAGAAGAACATCTCAAATGTTTCATCTGTCAATTATGTTACTACAAGGTTGTTTACAGTACCAACATTTTCTGCTGGTGTTGCAACAATTACAACAAACGGAACATTTGAAACATTCGTTGGTGGTTCTGGTGCAATATCATCCGCAGCAAGGCAAATCAATTACTTTATCGTAACAACATCCGCATCTGGAAGCTATGCAAATGGTCAGTTCATTCCTATGGACCAGTCCAACGTGTCAATTACCATCACAAATTCTCCAGGTACACCGCAAGCTGTGGTGAATATCGGTGGTGGATTTAATGGCTCTGGTCAAATCTATGCAACCATTTCCGTTGTCAATGATACTCCAAAAACAAAAACTTTGAATCAAAAATATGTTGTTCAAGTTTCTGCAAACACATATGGTCAACCAATCGACTTAGGTATATCTGACATATACCAATTTGATGGCATCTATGAGATGTCAAACACATACACTTACGTTGGTGCATATTCAAACACAACAAACTATTCTGCTAATAGTGCTGTTCTAGATCCAAATGGTAATGTCTATGTAGCTCTCACAAGCACGACTGGACATTATCCAAATACATTTGTCTCTATTTGGTCTCCATTAACCAACAATGTTGCATACTATACAACAGATAATGGCCAAAGAGATACTTACTATGACCACGGTAAAATTACAAACATATCTGGTGCACCAAGAGGTAATGTTGTTGTAGTATTTGATTACTTCACACATTCTGGTGGTACAGGATTCTTTGATGTAAATTCTTATCCTGTGGCCTACGCAAACATTCCATCATTTACATCACCACAATATGGTACAACATATCCATTGACAGATGTAATTGACTTCAGACCACGTAGAGCAGACGGTGGAACAGGATTGAATTCATTCCAATTGCCTGCACCATTTAACAATGTGTTCTTGAACTATGGTTACTATCTAAGTCGTATCGACAAGATTGTTTTGTATCCAAATGGACAGTTCCAAACAATCACTGGTGTTCCAGCATACACAAATCCTGTTGCACCATCTGATGTGCCAGGTGCTTTGACTATATTTACAATTTACTATCCTGCATACACATACACAAAACAGTCTATTCAGGTGACACCAACAAATCTCCGTAGATATACGATGAGAGATATTGGTGTGCTAGACAAGCGTATTTCTACTATCGAGGCATACACATCATTGTCCGTTTTGGAAAATCGTGTGACTGGTTCTGATGTTACAGATTCTACTGGTTCAAATCTATTGTTTAAGAATGGTTATCTGGTAGATGGTTTCACAGGCCAAAGTGTTGCTGACGTTCAGAATGCTGATTATATTGCTTCTATCGATACAATTAACCAATATTGTACAAACTTCTTCTTGTCAAATGTTGCTTCATACTATGTTGATACAACACAAGGTACATTTGTAACATCACCAGGCAACAAGACAAATAACCAATTGTCAATCAAAGACAATGTTATTACCTTCTCTTATAACGAAGCATCTTTGGTGTTCCAAAATACTGCTACAGAAGTCATCAACGTTAATCCTTTCAACGTGATTAACTTTACTGGTACAGTAGCACTAACACCATCAAGTGACGTTTGGTACTCCACAAACTCACAACCAAATATCAATATTGTGACTGATGACCAAGCTGCATGGCTTGCGGCAGTTGGTGGTACAGGTAATGGTTCACAATGGAATGATTGGCAACTAAACTGGACAGGCCAATCAACTGATACTGTTGTCACTTCTGCTGACCAAACATCGATTACAAGAGATACGACTGCAATCACAAATGCAATCACGACTCAAGGATTAAGTTCTGCTGTAAAAGGTGGTCCAATCCAAGTAAGTTCTACGACTAAAGTTCTTTCTAGTGCAATTATTCCTTTCGCAAGGTCTATTCCTATACAATTCAAAGTGAATGGTGTTGCACCATACACACAACTACACACATTCATGGACGGCATTTGTATTGATACATATGTTACTCCTGATGTGGGTTATACTGATTCTGTTAATTACATTAACATTGTAAATGCAGGTGCAGGATATACCAACGGAAATAACCAGTCAATCATCCAAGTTGTTGGTGCAAATACAACACCAGCAGTATTTACTGCCAACGTATCTGGTGGCCAAATTGTTGCAATCAATTATGTTCAATTAGGCTCAGGATATCGTTCAATTCCAACAATTCAAGTTACTGGTTCTAACACTTCTACTGCCGTATTGACTGCAAATGGTGCTGGTTATTTGGGTGGCAGATTAGTGTCAGACGTTAATGGTACTGCAACAGGTACAATACAAATACCTAATGATAACTTTGCAAAGATACCAACAGGAACAATTATAATTGAGTTTGGTGATAACTTCCTTTCACCAGCTGTAAGTACTGTCTATGCAAAGGCAACATTTACTGCACAAGGAACATTACAGACAACACAAACAACTGTAATCTCTACAAGACCACCAATTACTACACCAAAACCACAAGTTGTTACGGCAACGGTAACACCAGCTGCACCTGTTGCAACACCTGTTACGACTGGTGGTAATTCTTCACCTCCAGTTTACATTGGTGATTCTTCTGTAGCAGTCAGCAGTCAGGCTGCTTACACTATCGCTGCAACAATTGCAGGTAATTATGGTATCCAAGTTACTGGCCAAAATGCAGCCTTGCAACAAGCAGTTAACAGTATTGATACAACATTACAAACCACTTTAAATGGTGGTGCATACGGTAATATTCCTGGTCCAGTTGCAGCTGCAGCTGCGGCCGCAATTGCTCAAGACGTTGCTAACGGACAAGATGTAACAACTGCTACTAATACAGTAGATATGTTCTTATCAAATAATAAGAACAATTTGGATCAAGCTGCAAAAGATTTTGCGACTGGTGGTTTTGCTGCCATTCAGGCTGGTGTCAATGCAGGAACATATACTGACCCATTATCACAAAACTTCCTTGTTGATTCTGGAAAGTATCCAAATGGTGTCTTCTTGTCATCATTAGATTTGTTCTTTGCAACTGCTGATGCAACAATACCTGTGTCTGTTCGTATTAGACCAACAGTCAATGGTTATCCTGATGCAGTCAATGATATTCCAGGTTCTATTGTTTGGTTGAATCCTTCTGCTATCAATTTACCTGCACCAAGTGCAATCACAAACTCAATTGGACCTGCAACAACATTTACATTTGCTCATCCAGTTTACTTGCAACCAGGCCAGTATTCAATTATGGTCTCATCTAATTCAAATGCATACACACTGTATGCTTCGAAATTAGGTCAAGTACAATACGGTACAACTAATGTGGTAAATGCATTGAATTATGCTGGTTCACTATTCAAATCACAAAACTCTTCTACATGGGTTGCTGCACCAAGTGAAACAATGTGTTTCAACTTGAAGATTTGTGACTTTGCTGGTGGTACACAAACATTTAATGTAACATCAAATAATTCACCGACTCCTGCCAAGTTTGATTACTTGCAACTAATGACATCTGACTTGTCGTTTACATCGTTAGACTCTATCAATTACAATGTACAAACAAAAGATTATGTGACATCTGCAACATTGTTGTCTAATGTTCTTGAAGGCCAAACACATCAGTTTGCAACAAGACAAGTACAAAGTTCTTCTGGTGATATTGTAATTAAACCAACAGTATCTAACGTTGACCGCTGGACATCTCCAGTGATTGACTTAGAACGTTTGAATACAATTTTGATACAAAACGTTATTACTCCTTACTATTCTGCTAACACAGTATCAGAATCTTTGGGTGGTTTCAATAACGGTGGTGCATCTGCAAGGTACATTACACGCCGTGTCACATTGAATAATAACTTTGTGTCTACTGGCTTGACTGTGTATTTGGATGTCAATCGTCAACCAGGAACATCAATTGAAGTATACTATAAAGTATTGAATCAAAATGATCCAAACAACTTTGACCTAAATCCATATGTGAAGATGAGTCCAATTTTGGCACCAGGCGCTGGTCTTGGAGTAACAGGTGCAACAGACTATACATCAGATACATATCAGGCATTGAACATTCAGTACCATGATTTGACAACTGGTGCATTGTACACCAACTTCAACGTGTTTGCAATTAAGGTAGTATTCTACTCAAGCAATCCGGCCATCGCACCAAGAATTAAAAACTTTAGGGCAATCGCAACAGCATGATGAACTTATATAAAGTAAAAGACCATCCTGATTTGGTTAAAGATATGAACAGCAAGGCTATATTGAATACAAACTATGCAGCCTTGTTGGAATATAAAAAGAAAAAACAGATGGAAGAAGAATTCAATTCATTGAAATCTGATGTTGAAGATATTAAGAAGATGCTTCAGGCATTGTTGAATAAATAAAACAGGCAATAGAAAAAGGCAAAAATGGCTAATTATTCTCAAGCGCAAGTATTTCCAATATTAAGTTACGCCAATACGTTCTCTGACATGATGCAGAGTATCAACTCATTGGTACAAGACAACAACGACCTTGCAGCTAACAACTTTACAAAGCCATCTGGAACATTATTTTTAGGTGATAGTACACTAGGTTTACAGGTTAATACTGCCGCCATTATTGCAGGTGCTTTCCAAGTTCAAGGTACTGGTTCTTCTGCATATGTACAAAACACATTACGTGTGGATGGTCAAACTAGTTTTACTAATACATCAATCAGTTTGTTGGCCAATGGTGCAATTCAGGCTTATGGTTCAAATCTAGGTCTTTATGTTGCCAATACTGCAACTATATCCGGCACTTTGAATCTAGGTACACTGGCAGTATCAGGAAATGCCAACGTGACAAGCAATCTTGTTGTATCTGGAATAACTACGGCTGCAAATGTAACTGCAAATAATATTTCTGTTGTTGCGGCATTGAATTCCGCTACACTAGGTGTATCAGGTCCATCGACTTTAGCCAATGCAATCATATCAGTTGAAACAGTTGGTACAAGTTCCATCACGACAGCAACAATTGGTTCTGAAACTGTTACCAATTCAAGCATCAACTATCTAGCTTCAGGTAATGTTGTGGTGTCTAATACGATAACTGCCAACGTAGTTACAGCGAACTCACAAATAACAGCAGGCAATTTAACTGTTAGTGGTACAACAACAGTCAATAACATTACCGCAACAGGTCAGTTCTCTGTTGGTGGTAACTTCGTCATCAATGGTACAACGGTATACAACAGCAATGTGTTTACTATCAATGCAGGTAGTTCGACTGCTGCTAATAGTATCTTCTCTGTCAATCGTGGCACTACAGGAACAAATGCAGTTCTCCGTTGGAATGAAAGTGGTAAATATTTTGATGTACTAGATGTTACAAGTAACACATACTATCAGATTACTACAGCTAAAACACCTACAAACATTACAATCAACGGAACAACTGGTACATCCACATCACTCAACGCAATATTTACTTTTGCAAGTAACAATGGTGTGGTTATTTCTGGTACATCTGCAAATACAATTTATATTAACTCTGCACAAGATTTAAGAACATCTGGTTCTCCAACACTTGCTGGTCTAACCTTGACTTCACCTTTGGCCATTGCAAGTGGCGGTACAGGTGGCACAACAGGTAATACCGCACTTGCAAGTTTGACACCAACAAATACTGTATCTGGTTATGTGCTGACATCAAATGGTAATAGTGGTTTCTATTGGTCTTCTGTGTATGCAAACTCAATTACATATACAGTCAACTCAAATCTACCTGCATCAGCAAGTAATGTACAGTCTGCTATTGATAGTACAGTTTCTAAATTGGTGACATACTATGCTAATACACAATTAGCAACTGTATTTGTAAACAATGTAAATGCAGCCACACCAGCAACAAATACATCTAATACTCAGGTTGCAACAACAGCATTCGTACAAAACCAGATTAACAATGGTAACACATACACAATGAGTGTGTCCGGTAATGCCGGTACAGTTACCAACGGAGTATATACGAATGGATCCTATGCGAATCCTAGTTGGATTACATCACTAGCCAATAGCAAGATAACAGGTCTTGCATCCTCAGCGACCACGGATACAACCAATGCATCCAATATATCATCTGGAACATTAAATGTAGGTAGATTACCAACGATTCCTACATCCTATATTAGTGGACTTGCCACATCGGCAACCACGGATACTACTAACGCATCAAATATTACCGCAGGAACTTTAGCTGCAGCGAGATTGCCTTATACCGTCAATCAAAGTCTTGGCACAAGTAGTGATGTACAACACAATTCATTAGGTGTTGGTACTGCTGGTTCAGGAACTACTGGTGAGATTCGTGCAACAAATAACATTACTGCATACTATTCTTCTGACAAGAAACTTAAAGAGAATATACAAGACATTACAAATGCTCTTGATGCAGTTGTTGCAATTGGTGGTAAGACATTCGATTGGACAGATGAGTACATTGAAGACCATGGCGGTGAAGACGGTTACTTTGTACAGAAAAAAGATTTTGGTGTTGTGGCGCAAGATGTACAACAAGTATTCCCATTGGCAGTACGTCAAAGAGATGATGGTATTCTTGCAGTAGACTATGAGAAGTTATGTGCTCTTGCCTTTGCAGCTATTAAAGAACTTAAATTTGAAATAGAACAATTAAAAGGTAAATAATGTCATTAACAAGAGTATCATCTGGATTGATATCAAATGTAGCAAATACTGCTATTGCCGGTAATATCATTTCAAGTCAAATTACATCTGTGGCTAATACACAGATTACTGGCAACATCATAAGTAATCAAATTACGTCTGTAGCTAATACACAAGTAACAGGATTAATCACATCAAGCCAAATTGCTACGGTCGCTAATACACAAGTAACAGGATTAATCACATCAAGCCAAATTGCTACGGTCGCTAATACACAGATTACCGGCACATTGACATCAAGCCAATTGTCAAGCACTACTGTAAGTTCTGGTACATATGGTGGTGCGTCAGTACATCCTGTAGTTACTGTTAATGCACAAGGACAAGTAACATTTGCAGGTAATGTAACGCCAAGTATTGCTACTTCTCAAATTACAGGAACATTGGGCATTTCTAACGGTGGTACCAACTCAACTGCAACACCAACTGCTGGTGGTGTTGGTTATGGTACAGGTTCAGCTCATGCTTATACTTGTGCAGGTCCGACTGGTTATTTCTTAAAGTCTAATGGTGCTTCGGCACCAACTTGGGTGTCAGCATTAGGTCCAACAGGACCAACTGGTCCAACAGGAGCTACTGGTAGTCCAGGTCCAACAGGAGCTACAGGTCCAACTGGTCCAACAGGAAGTCCAGGTCCAACAGGACCAACTGGTCCAACAGGCGGTCCTGGTCCTACTGGTCCATCAGGTTCTCCAGGACCTACAGGAGCTCCAGGTCTGATAACATTAATTGGTACAAAAACTTGCAGTCAACCAACATGGACTTGTTTAGGTAGTTATAACGGATTCATATTGAATTACACATACTCAAATTGTGGTTCTTCGGGTGTACAACTTGGTTACGGTTCAACTTTTATAACAAGTCATTACAGTTTTATAGGTGGTGGAGGTTATTGTACTTTAAACAACAGTAGAAGTGGTGGTTCTGGAACAGGTTATGCTTTAGGTTTTTCATCTTGTCATATTGGGCAAACATGTAAAGGAAGAAATGCAGGTTCTTTAATGATTAGTAGTGGTGCTTGTAATAATTGGGCTCAATTTTCTGGAAGTCTTGCATATTTTAATGCTGGTAGTAATGGTCCTTGTTGGCCTCCAAGAACAAAATGTTGTGCTGCTCCATGGTCTGGTTACTATTCTTATCCTAGGACTATGCAAGGTTATCAATTTACAGGAGTTGTTCCTACTTGCGGAAATAAGATATCTGCTATAAGATTTTCAAATTCAGTTAGTGGTTCTATGTCAGCTACTTTATACGGATTAACATAAATGAAATACAATATTCCTTCATTAAGTAACAAGGTTGTTGCTTATTTGTCAATTAATAAAATTAAAAGTTCTGATGCTGATTTTTCCACTGGTGCAATTGCAGGCGGAGAAGACCAGATAATAAAATGGAATGACAACCTTGGACCAAAACCAACGCAAGCTCAATTAGATGCTGCATGGGAACAACAATCGATATTATTGGCATGGCTAGATTTTCGAAATCAAAGGTTTAATTTATTAAAAGATTGTGACTGGACACAAACTACAGATTACAATGGTTCTAATAAAGCGGCATGGGCAACTTATCGCCAAGCTTTAAGGGATATACCACAGAACCAAACTGATCCCAATAATATCGTATGGCCGACACCGCCAAATTAAGGAAATAAAAAATGTCAATAACAAAAATAACTAGTTTTTTATTAGCTAATACCGGTGTAACTTCTGGTACATATGGCGGTGCATCAGTAGTTCCTGTAGTTATTGTTAACTCTGAAGGCCAAATTACTTCTGCGGCTAATGCAACAGTGAGTGTTGCTAATACTCAGATTACTGGTAATATTATATCGAGTCAAATTGCTCCAACAACTGTGACTCCTGGAACTTATGGTGGTTCAACACAAATACCAGTAGTTGTGGTTGACCAACAGGGTAGAATTACATCAGCAGCTAACACGGCTGTATCAACAACAATCACTTTATCTGGTACAAGTGGATCAGGTTCAGTTTCTGGTGGTGGTACATTATCATTTAGCGGAGCAAATGGTGTTACAGCAACTGTTTCCAGTTCTACAATCACTATTTCTACACCACAAAATTTACAAACTACATCTTCACCAACTTTTGCTTCAATATCAACTACAGGTGATGTTAATGTTTCAGGTAATTTAACTGTATCGGGTGCTTACACTTACACCAACACTGCTATTTTCCAATCAGTAGATTCATTGATTGAATTGGCGGCCAATAATACTGGTGATGCTATTGACATTGGTTTTTATGGACAATATAATTCATCAAGTTATGCTGGATTGGTAAGAAGTGCTGGTGGTACTTTTGTATTATTTAAAGGTCTATCATCACCATCAGCAAATACTTTTGGTGCAATAAGTTTAGGTAACTACGGAACACTCAGAGCTAACGTTACTGGTGGTACTGTATCATCTTTAGCTTCGCCAATTGCAATTGCAGATGGTGGAACAAACTCAACAGCAACACCAACTGCTGGCGGTATTGGTTATGGAACAGGTACTGCTCATGCATATACAGCTGCAGGAACTTGTGGTTATTATTTAAGATCCAATGGTTCTTCTGCACCAACATGGGTATCAGCTTTAGGTCCTACTGGTCCAACTGGACCTACAGGACCTACTGGTAGTGCAGCTACTGTTTCAGTTGGTTCTACTACTACTGGACCAGCTGGTTCTCCAGCAAGTGTTACAAATAGTGGTACATCTTCAGCAGCGGTATTTAACTTTACTGTACCACAAGGTGCTACTGGTCCTACTGGTAGTCCAGGTCCAACAGGAGCTACAGGTCCAACTGGTCCAACAGGAAGTCCAGGTCCAACTGGTCCAACAGGAAGTCCAGGTCCAACAGGACCTACTGGTAGTCCTGGAGCAACTGGACCTACAGGTCCAACTGGTCCTACAGGAACGTTCTCATCAGGATCATCATATAGTATGGTCGCTTTAGGCGTTAATACACCAGCAGGTCCAACAGGTACTATTCGTGCAGCTTGTAATATTACTGCTGGTTATTCTGATGACAGACTTAAAACAAGAACTGGTCCAATTGCAAATGCATTGTGTAAAGTAAATAATATCAATGGTTTCTACTATGTTCCAAATTCTACCGCAGTTGGTTTAGGTTATCCAGAAAGACAACAAGTCGGTTTGTCTGCACAAGAAGTACAACGTGTTATGCCAGAGGTTGTGGTTTCTGCACCAATTAGTGACGATTATCTTACAATTCAATATGAAAAGTTAACGCCATTATTGATTGAAGCTATCAAAGAATTAAACGAGAAGGTTGATAATCTTCGAGGTGTATAATGACACTGGCGGAGTTCGTATTGTATGGCCAGGAAGTTCTAGAACATTCCCAACAACTGATGTGAGTTCACCATAGAATCTTCATTTAAACATGGTATAAATATCCTGTAGCATACATCTATAGGACAACATCATGCCAGCAGCCTACGCAGATATTTACCTTGACCAAGGATCAACATTCAACTCCCAAACAACATTGGCCGACCTTTATGGTAACGGTTACAACTTGACCGGATTCACAGTTGCTGCACAGGCCAAGAAATCTTATTACTCCAGTAATGTATTCATAAATTTTACAACAACTATTGTAGATGCTAACAACGGAATCATACAATTGAGTCTGTCTGCTGCCAATTCAGCTAATGTTCCTGCAGGTAAATTAGTTTATGATATCACAGTAAAAAATTCTGCCAATGTAATCACAAGAGTTGTAGAAGGTCAAATCTTTGTTAATCCTGGTGTCACTGGTGTAACAACATCATATGGTTCGGAAGTATAATGGCAGTAGTAACGGTAAATCCCAATCAGAATATTAATGTTACAGGCACAACAACCTTTGTTGGGTCTTCTTGCATATCGGTTCAATTAGCTGAGATTAGTGCAGAGGCAAATCTTGCCTCGTGTACTGCAAATACAGCATATAACCTTGCAAATGGTATTAGTGCAACGGCCAATACAGCACTTGGTGCTGCAACGTATGCTTCTTGCCTTGCCAATACTTCATATTCTTTAGCAAGTAGTGTTAGTGGTACTGCCAATTCTGCATTGATTGCGGCTAACGCAGCCTCAAGTTTGGCATATGGCGCATCTACAAATGCTAATGCAGCCTTATCACAAGTCACATTTGCATACAACCAAGCCAACGCAGCCTTTGTTCAAGCAAATGCAGCCTTCAATCAGGCAAATTCTGGTTCTGCGGCCACATCTGCATTCAATCAGGCGAATGCAGCCTTTGCACAGGCCAACGCAGCCTTTTTACAGGCTAATACACCAAGTTATGTTGCAAATTCTGCGGCACAATATGCCAATGCAGCTTTCATACAGGCGAATGCGGCCTTTGTTCAGGCAAATAGTGTTTATGCCGTTGCTAATAATTTAGTAGGTATTCAGTTAACACAAAATACAAACATTACAGCTGCCAGTTCTTATGCTAATAGTGCTTTCATAGCAGCCAATTCAGCTGGTGCATATGCCAACTCTTCTTATATTCAAGCAAATTTAGCCTTTACAGAAGCAAATTCTGCGGCCATATATGCTAACGGTGCTTATGCAGCTGCAAATGCAGCCTTCAATGCAGCTAATAATTCAAGTTCAGCAGGTTTAGCCTATAATCAGGCCAATGCGGCCTTTGCTCAAGCGAATGCATCTTATGCTGAAGCAAACAGTATATACACAATTGCAAACAATTTAATTGGTATTGAGTTAACACAAAATACAAATATTACGGCTGCAAGTTCTTACGCTAACGGTGCTTTTGCTCAGGCCAACGCAGCCTATGCATATGCAAATACGATTAGTGGCGGTTCTGCAATTGATAATGTGGCAAGAACTCAGGCCAATACGGCTCTAACGATAGCTAATGCAGCCTTTGCACAAGCTAATGCAGCTTACGCCTATGCTAATACGTTAAGTGGTGGCGGTTCTTCTACTGGTAATACAATTACTTTAGGTTCAAATACTGCTGGTCTTTTGGTAAGTAATGCTGTATCATTGACTACTTCTACAACAGTCACGAACGGTATTGCATTATTAAATCAGATTCTAGGTAAATTGGTACCAAATTCTCCTGCTACATTCCCTTCAACATATGGTACTATAACTATCAACAGTTTGGTTGGTCCATATCGTATGACTAACTTCACACAACAAGATAATACAGGAACAGGTACTGCCAGTGTTGCAGGTGGTACATCAGTTAGTATATTAAGAACTTCTTCTTATACCACATC
>Ga0208497_1000156_pt1 | contig 36393 bp, 42 predicted proteins | sample CryBogCBE25Aug07_FD_184555 | JGI IMG/M metagenome (GOLD analysis project Ga0208497, IMG submission 184555) | Freshwater microbial communities from Crystal Bog, Wisconsin, USA - CBE25Aug07 (SPAdes) | ecosystem: Environmental > Aquatic > Freshwater > Lake | place: Crystal Bog, Wisconsin, USA...
ATCATAGCGGGCACATGACCACCTTCAGCATGATGAGGATTATGCTTTACAGATGTTCTAAAATTGTCTAAAACAGCCTTGCCTGCCTCGCTTGAGCCATTCCCTAATTGAGATACTGATTCAGCGTCAATAACGTAATCTCCTGCATTTAAAACAGCTTTAATGTCATCAGATTGACCATCGCCTTTACCTTGAGCGTAATAGCCTGTATGACCTGTTATGAACTCAGGAACATGACCACCTTCCTTAAAAGTAACTTCAGGTGCAAACGATGTTTCATATAACTTTGGATTATTGGTTTGTTCATCATTTTGAGCCACTTGCTCTAAAGGAGATTTTTCAGTAGTAATCCCTAACTTTGATAATAATTTAGGATTTACTTGTGCTAATTGTGGATAAAGTTGTGTCAACTTTTTTAATATATCAGGCGTTTTAGTTGGCATATAAATTCCTTGCAATCCTGTTGCTTGAATACTTGGAGGAGCATTTACAGATAATGGGGCTTGATTAGCATAAGATGCTAAAGCACTTGATGCTTGTTGAGCTTGTTGTTGATTCTGTGATGCTGTTAATCCTTTTTGTACATTATTAATTGCTGTAGTTAAGCTTGCTCCCATAGCAACTTGGTTTGCTACTTCTTGTTGTTGTGCTGAACTTAAACTAGACAACGCATCGTTAGTTGTTTGTTGATTTTGTTCTACTGTAGTTCCTAAATTTTGAATCGCATTTGTATTCGAAGCAATCCCTGTGTTTGCATTGTTTAATCCTGTATTTAGATTACTAACATCACCACCAAGACTGGATATGTTTTGATTGGCTGTATCTAATCCACTTTGTAAATTACCCTCATTTGCACCCAACATTTGAACTGAGCCTTGCAAATTACCAATTGTATTTTGTACACCCTTAAATGCTTCAGCATCACTTAAACCTTGTTGTTTAAATTCGTTATACAAAGATAATTGATTTGCATCTAAAGTTTTAAGTCGTGCATCGGTCATGCTTTGGTTTGAGGCTATATTACTTACTTGAGTGCCAAGTCCACTTATTTGACCTTGTAAATTAGTTTGAACGGCATCAATAGCATTACCTAAAGTAGTGCCTTCATTAGCAATTTGAATCGCCTGTGCTTGTTGTTGACTATTTAATTTTGCAAAATCAGATTGTTCTTGTGCCGTAGAATTTGCCAAAATAGTATTGGTAGTGTTTTGATTTTGAGTTACCGTATTTGATAAATCACTTACTTGACTACCAATGTTTGAAACATTTTGATTGGTTTGATTTAAGCCTTGTTGAACCATATTAATCGCAGTATTTTCATCAATACCTTGTTGTGTTAATTGGTTAACAATTGCTTTTTGTGAATCAGACAAGTTAGATAATGCTGTATTAGTAGATGCTTGGTTAGTACTAACTGTATTTGCAAGGTTAGCAATATTGGCATTAGAAGTATCTAAGCCTGTTTGAACATTGTTTAAATTACTAGATAAGTTAGCCACATTAGTTTTAACAGCATCTATTGCTTGTTGTGTTGTTGCTCCTTGGTCAATTAATGTTTTAGCTTGTATTTGTTGTTGTGTGTTTAAGTTTGCAAAGTCCGATTGTTCTTGAGAAGAAGCGTTTGCAATAGCAGTATTTGTTGCATTTTGACCTGTTTGTAATGCATTAATTTGATTATTAATAGGCGTTAAATCAACTGTAGATTGCGTAGATGTAGTATTAGGTTGTGCAACGCTTGATAACGGAGGATTGGATACATTTTGGTTTTCAGTATTAGTTTGTTCGGCACTTGATAAAGGAGCAGTATTTAATGGTTGCACATTAGAAGTTGTGTTGTTTAAAGGGCTAACAATATCTAAATTGTAATTTGTATTATCGTTTAATTCTGTATTGTTTGAACTAGAAGATTCAGGTGGTGTATATCCTGATATTTCAGATGCCGTTGCAGAATCCATATTGGATTCTTGCATTAATTTTTCATACTGCTGTTGTGGCGTTAAATTACTTGTAGAAGATGTCGCACTTCCATTTGTTGAAGATGCTGTATCACTTACTTGTGAACTTTGTAAATTTCCAATATCAACACTTGGGTTGGATGTGCCAGTTGTTGTTAAAGGAGCAATAGTCGGTAAATTACCTACTGTAGATGTAGGTACATCACTAGTAATTCCTGTTGTATTTGCACTAGCTAAAGGTGCTGAAATAGGATTATTACTTGTGTCAATAGGATTTTGAAATGCATTAACTAATGCTTGATTAAATGCATTATCAGATGTTGAAGTCGGTAATGCACCTTGTGTTGTATCATTTGTAGCAGGCAAAGCACTTTGTGTGGTGTCTGTGGGAGTAGTAGGTAAATTATTTTGCGTCGTATCAGTAGTCGTAGTTGGCAAATTACCTTGCGTAGTATTAGGCGTAGTAAGTGGTGCTGATGCTTTTTGAACATCATTTTGAATTTGATTTGTTACGTTATTAGCTAAATCAATTGATAACTTAGCTGTGTCTGTGCCTAAATTAGACGCATTTGTATTAATTGAATCAGCTAATGTACTTGCTTGACTTGCATAATCATTTAACTGACTAACATACCCTTGATACGTTTGATTATTTGATGCTAAAGTCGTATTAACATTATTATATTGATTGTTAAGGTTTTGATACTGGGCGTACTGTGAATTAATTGTATCATTTAAACTATTGATTTGATTTGAATAGTCTGTTGCTTTGTCAGTATAATACTGTGCTATGTCATTAAAATTTGAAAACTGATTAAGGACATCTATTGGTATTGCGTCAACATTATCTTGGTTCCATGGGTCGGATGCTGCTTTTGCATAATTTTGAGCAACATTAAATTGGTCTGTTAATGCTTTTGTTTGTGCTATGCCATCCTGAATCGTGCTTGATAGAGGATTAATTTGACTAATAAGGTCTTTTGCTTGACCCACTAACGGTTGTATATTGTTATTATAGAAATCAGATGCTGTTGATTTTAAATCATTAAATGAACTGTTAATGCTTTGAAGAGTGGAATTGTCTTTAGACAGTTCTCCGTATTCGGTTTGAACTTTACCTGCTAAATCAGTTAATCCTGCACTTGCTAATGTGCCTACTGTCGAATTTGTAATAGCACTTGTAACATCTTTTCCACTTAAAATTGCTTTTGTTGCATTATTAACAGCATTTGAAATTAAATTAGATGGAAGTTTTCCTATATCAACGCCTGATGTTTGAAGTTGATTTGAAACCAATCCTGATACACCGCCTGCTAGTCCTGCATTTAGCACATCTTGAAAATTTCCACCTTTTGCAGCTGTAGCAAGAGCAGGTCCTGATGCACTTGTTACAATTTGTTGAACAGTAGAAGACAAATTAGCAACATCGGTTGGGTTTAATTGATAACCACCTAAATTACCACCTTCAGGCAATGCTCCTGCAACTGAATCTCCTGCATAACTACCTAATTGACCTCCTGCATACGCTGCGGCTGCACTTATTGCTATGTTTTCTATGCTTCCACCATTAGCAGCGGATACGGCAGCTGCCGCCACAGGATAAGGAACACCAACGGCATTTAACGCAACTGTCTCAATGGTTGGCAAAGGGTTGTTAATAATATTTTGACCAATTTGCTCAACTTGTTGAAATGTGTTTTCAACCCCACTACCTATACTAGATAAAGCATTTCCAATAGAAGAAACAGCATCAGATACAAAACTCATAGTTCCACCATAAATGTATTATTTTTCATATCATGCACGGTATATCCGTTACCTTTTAAAAATGGGGGCAATTTATCATGCGTTGTATCAAAATATAAGCGTTTATACTTTGCTTTTTTCATTGCCTCTAATCCACTTAACATACTTCTCATAATTGTTTTTGGCTCATCCGAACTCAACATTTGCACATGACCTGAACCTTTACCAACAATATGAATTAAAAACAACGTATTGTTTTCACGAATCATACGATATTGATTTGTTGACAAAAGATGATGCAAGCCTCTATAAACGTTTTTAAATTCTTTTTCGCCTACAACGTGTTTTACAATTTCTTGCGTAGTCATTCTCATGTTAATAACTCGCATTCGTATAAACAATGTTCATAAAACCACACAAAGCGTTTGCCCAATCTTGCCAATTTTCATATCCTCTATGGTCAGGCACACCATTTTGCACAAAATATCCGATTCCTTGCATTCCATCTGCCCACACACGCCATTGTTCTTCAGGAATTGTGCCTAACTGATTCGACGCAAACTGCTCAGCTAAAAGACTACACCAATAGTCCCATGTCATATTCCGAGGGTCAAATGTAATCATTAGTTAGGGTTTCCTGTAGACCTTACATCACCTGCTTCACCATGTACTAAAACATTACCCATTTGGTAATTACCACCATAGGTATTGCTTTCAAAACGCATTCTCATCTCACGAAATTGTTCTTTCATATCCAACTTCAATGTATTTGGTTGAAACACATACGGGGATAATGTACTTGTTACATCAGTATCATCAGCATATCCCTTACCCTTAATGTAAAGATTCATGCTTCCACTTTGTACAAAATCAGGTTCAACCCTTTCTACACGCATAAAAACGTTATCGCCCATAGCACTTGGATTACCTATACCACCATTCACCCAACCTAAAGAATTTGTTTCTATGTAGGATTGAATAGCGTCAACAGTCGTTCCATAAATTTGGTCTGAACCTATTTCATGTTGCCATATATTATAAGCCTGTGCCAATGTAAATGAAATCTGTAATCCTGAACCACTTGATGGTGCTCTTGCTACCGTATTTAATGTCCCACTAAACGTAGCCGTATAATTACCACCCCCAGTAATTGTCAATCCTGTCACAGTTCCACCACTTACTGAAGTAACAGAAAGTAATGCAGGTGAACCTTGTCCACCACTTACTTGAACAACATCACCAATGGCATATCCTGTGCCTGCTGTTACAATCGCTACAGAATTCATATAGTAGCCTGATAAAACATTATCAGCCCATATAGGAAATCTAAACACTTCTGAGAAGTAGCCTGCACTACGATTTGCTCCGATAGCAAAGCCTGCATCATACCAACACTTTTCACGCACATTATAGATAATAGCGTTATTACACTCAGTAGCATTTCCTGACGGATAAAACCACCATATTTCACCCCAACGAGGAATCTTTGTGCACCATACTTTTTGTCTTTGTTGGAAGTTTAAATTGTCAAAGAAATAATTTTGATTTGTGTCATTTTGTATTTCTTGAACAACTCCGTTGTACATTAAGAAACGGTCAACACCACACCAATAATAAATACCATCGTATTCAATCACGCTTTGGCTCGACATAATGGAGGTTTGCGTAGAGATAATGTCGTATCGCCAATAAATAGTCGATGTACCCACGTTCTGAGGAGCATAAGTCACACGAGTTAATTGGTCAGTACTCCAAAATAACCCTGCAGGGGATGTTGTACCACCTCTTAAAGGCATTCCCTTAACAACTTTTGTTCCTGATACGTTGTTTTGGTTAGCATCAGCACCTACCCAATTCTGTAAGTTTCCTGCACTATTATTTTGGATTAAACCATTATTTCCATAAACAAAGACATACGGATATAAAACAACTACCCCACCTGAAACAGCAATATTATTGTCATAAGTAAGCGTTTGTGTACTTGAAGAAGTTGCTGCGTTTGATAAAGTTATAATAGTTTGATTCGCTGTTTGTTGTACGTTCGTAATCGTTGTACTTGCAGGAATCCCTGTACCACTTACAGATTGCCCTATAGAAACCAAAAGATTAGCAGGGGTAATAGTAGCTGTCACCGTACTATTTAACACCGTAGAAGCCGTAAATATGCCTAATTTAGTCATGTTTCCATAAGGAAACTGACCTACCATCACAGGGGTGTTGTTTGTATTATCAATATTAGTTAAGTTTTGCCCAGGATGTCCTAATACAGTTAACTGACCACTACCACCTGCATCATAAGCAACATCCCATTGCCATAAGTTATCCGTATTAGAAGTAAATGCTGAAGATAAACTAACCGTCGTTGGACCTGAGCCTTGTCCGTTATAGTTATTAGTTTGCCAAGCAAACACACCGTTACTTTGCCCACTATAGATATAGTTAATACCTTGAATGGCTTGCATAATTAAACCACGACTTATGCCTGTAGCATTTTGGAACAAAGCATTATACCCACCGATTTTACGAGGTAATCCTCGTTGGAATCTTACCCATAAGCCATCGGTATAGCGAGGTGAGGCAAAGATAGTTCCATCTCTCTGAATTCCTGACTTGATAGTCATTAAGGTAAAGACTTTAGCTGTCATTAGAAAGTTCCTGCACCGATTCCACCACTAAAAATACCTACACCTGTAATGGTTAACCCTGTAGTTAAAAACTGTCCTATCTGTGTGTTGTTAACGACAATTCCTAAGTTAGAAGATGTCGGTAAATATAAACCTGTGTTCAAGTCGCCTGAGAACTTTAAAGAAGGAACAGATAAAGAACCATTACCTAGTGTTAAAGATGTAATTGTCGATGCTGAACCTGAAGCAGCGTTGTATACGTTTGTTCCATCACAAATAAGAACTAAAGATGTTGATTGGTTAACAGTTACCGTAGCACCACCTGATGCACTCGTCTTTACCGTAAAGGTATATGAACCTGTTGTGTTGTTTGTAATCGTATAAAGCTGAACTGTTTGTGGAACAATTAAGATTTGGTTACTAGTTAATGTTCCTGTATAAATCTGAATCGTATTCGCAGCTTGTGCTGAGGTTAAAGTAGTTGTTCCACCTGTTACAGATAAAGCTAACTCAGTATATGCAAAAGAGTTAGAACGACCATAACCAAACGAATTCCAACCTGAACCATTACATACAAGTACGATAGACTCAGTTAATTGAAGTTGCTGATAAGAATTACCATCAATGGTGTCAGTTCCTGATGGTTGTAAAGTAACAATACCTGTTCCGATGTTCTTCACCATGAAGAACCAATTAGCACCTGCCGTTCCTGATGCAGGTAAAGTTAATGTCCCTGCACCACCTGCCCATGTAATTAACTGTGCTCTTGAAGTCGTAGGAATCGTTGCACTTGAATAATAAGCCGTAACCCCATAGGATTGATTTAAAGTCGTTCCAATAGCCGTTAAACCATAACCTGCTAGACTTGAAGCATTTGCTGAAGATGTCCCTGCACCGAATGTTACTGTTGCCCAAGTTCCTGCTGTGGTTGTATTCGTTGTTACATAAATATACTGAGCAATACCTGAAGCAATAGACACAATTGAATTACCACTATTGTCTGTTACCGTAAATGTATTAGAGCCAATATTACGAATAATCATTGCTTGACCCACCGACACCTGAGTAGCAGGTGGCATTGCAAGGCTTAACCCTGTTGTTGTGGCTGTAACCTCGATAATATTCGCTGTGACTTGGTTCTGATTATTACCTGTGATTGACCATTGAAGCGTTGTATTCGTACTAATCGATAAAGATTCATACGATACGGCACTAGGTGAAACCGCCTGTCCTGTGAAAGGGTTTGTATAGGTAGGATTGGATATAGTCATAATTAGCCCTCAATAGCGATAGCACTTCTATCGGCAAGTCGTAATTGGTCTTCTTGTTTCAGAATCTGTACGGCTTGGTCGTATTTTTGTTGAAAGATTTGTCTAGTATCGTTCTTCACAAACATAATAGCCTGCAATAACGTGCCAAATAACAACGCATTCGGTGCATATTGTGTCCAATAGTTCGTTTGATTATCAGCCGACAAGGGAGCAATACGCTCATAATACAAAACTTCAAATGCATAATTTTGGTCAGGTGTTGGTGCTACTATCCAATTATCATAGTTATAATCAGCATAATATAAAGGTGTACCTGTAGTTGTACTACTTGGGGCATATGTTCTTAGATACTCATACTTTCTAAGAAATATCGGTTGTATTGCTCCTGAACTTGTGGTCAAATTCATGGATACAGACTTTCTCCAACGTGCAGGCTTAGGTATTACAGGGTTCGTTGCTGTCATAGTAGATTCAGCTACTTGTAATTGACCTAATGTCTTAATCTGTTGGGCAAGTTCAAACTCAGCCAACATAATGAACTCAGGAATTTGGTTCGTGACGGCACTATCATCACGTTCAAGATATTGTTGAACGTCTAAAATGAGTGAATTGTACGTCATGACTGACGCTGAAGTGTTTGTCGGAGTTGTTTGAGCTGCCATAATTTATCCTTTAATCATGCCAACCGTTTATCCCAAACAGTTTTATTGATTTTAATGTATTTTAACCTAACATCAAATTAATTCTTTTCTTAACATCTTTTACTCTGTTTATCCAACCGTCACCATATTCAGTAAAAGTAGGCAAACTTTGATAATAGGCAGTTCTCTCGGCATAATAATTCTCTAAAAGAGAACGGATATTCGCCTTTTGAACCGCTTGTAGCGTTTGATTCCCAATAATTCCATCAGCAGTAACTCCAACGGCTTCTTGTAATAATTTAGCAGCCGTTGCAGGACCACTATTGACAGCACAATCAAAAATGGCATAGTCGACACCAATAGGAAGCTCGTCACCATGGACTTTATCCCAATAGAGTTGTTTGTAAATATCGTGAACATCTTGGTCGCTTATATGTAGTAAATCTTGTTTTGTTAAATATGAGTTTCTTTTAAATCGCCTAAACACTTCAAGAGTAATCCCTTTCATCGTAGCACCTCCTGGGTCGGTTGGTCTATCTGACCACAAACCTTCGCTTTCTAAGAGGTAGGCTAAGGATTTATTAAAGTTTTCTTTCATACGGGTGTACTCTGATGTAATAATTCATCTTTACGTTGGCTACCTGCACTTGAGCCAAAATAAAACCCTATAATGCCTGTCCATGCTGTCCCTAAAGAACCTAGCATAATCATTAATTCGTCTGATTTTTGAGCATACCCCATCATCAGAGCAAATAAAATACCAAAAAACCCAACTGTAACCCCCATTGCTAAAAGTGGTGGAACAATAGATTTTGTAGATGCTTGTAAATCTCTAGCTGATTTACGGTCATCAACAGCTAGTTTTTCAAAATCTAAACCAAGTTCTTGTGCCTTGGCTTGTAAATCAAATTCAGCTTGTTTAAGACTAGATAATTGCTCGGCTGATAGTTTTCCTGATTCTATCGTAGATTGCACATCTTTTTCATCTATGCCAAGAGCCTTAGAGATTGCAGTAACAGCAAGACCTGCTAATGGACCACCGAGAGCTGTAGCAATACTAGGTGCGATTTGTGCTAACCATTCCATTATTTAATCAATCCTTTAATAAAATCAATCAAAAAATCCCTACCAAAGAAAATTGAAACAATTACTGCATACAATAAATATTCGATACGTTCCATACGTTTAGAACCTTTAACAAATGAATCTAAAATTCCTTCGTATCGTTCTGCACATACGGCTTCATGTACTGATAGTCGTTTATCTGTTTCTGCAATAATCGTTTCCATATCCATACTATTCCTCTTTTGGTGGTTCTGTGGCTTCCCTAGCCTGTTGTAATTGTGAGCCAATCTTTTGCATGAGCATAAATGCACCTGATTTGGTTGGCAATTCGCCTAATACGTTAATAATATCTTGTACTTCTGCATCAAACAATTTAATAGTTACTTCAGTCATTTTTTATATCCTAAAAAATATGTCATCAAAATGGGCTGATGACTTACCCTTGCCATGGTAGTGGCTGTGAACTAGGTACTACAGGTGGGTTTTCTATTGCCGAGATTTGATTATCAATGTTAATCTCTAAGTTACTTACCCCTTCAGGTGTTAATACTTCTTGCACCCAACCGATTACTACTGCTTCTGTTAAATCTGCATACGGAATATAATCGTCTTGGTCTTCTTCTACAACCAATTGAACATTAAAATATTGTGTAGCTGTTATTGGAGGAGTTGCTCCGTTTGAACCTGTTACAACTCCGTTTACTAGCGTAACGTACTCAGGTAAATTAGGTACATTAGGAAGCGTAGACATATTGGTAACAGTCCATGTGTATGAATTCATATTATTTCCTTAAAATTTGATAATTAGAAACCACAACAAAACTATAAACTAAATTGAAGAAAATAAACACCATTGCAACCAAGTCTATTTCAACAATAAAAAAAGTATAAAAGTGTTTTGTTGCTAGGTAAGCGAAGATGGCAATGAGTATAGACTTAGCCACAGCAAAGCCACCAACCACTCCAATTTTGGAGAATAACCACTCCATCACAGCGTTGCCTTCGTGTCCTTTGCCTGATTGAATAACATTGTAAGTTGTCCAAAAGTCTAAGAACTGAAGTATGACAAAGATAGCGAATAGGATTAGGTTCATTGTTTAGCCTTTAGAAGTGCGATTTCTTTCTTCAAGTCCTGAATTTCTTTTATCATCATTGGCACTAATTTACTGTAATCAACACCCATCATTTCGTCAGGATTTTCAGGTTGATGTACTGCGTATGGTGCTACTTCTAATAACTCTTGTGCGACCATACCATAAGTTTGATGGCTTCCATCTGCTATCCAATCAAAACTACGAACCTTAATTTGGTCTATGTTACCTTGTGGTGCATCTACAATATTAGTCTTTAATCGTTGGTCAGAAGTTGTATTATAAAGAACTGCCGTTGTGCCTGATTGTGTAACCGAACCTATGCCTGTTGCATTATAAACAAATGCTAAATAGTTATTTCCCGATGCTGTTCCATTTACGTGTTGAATGTTTTGAGCACCAATACTTGCAGCAATTGCTATTGAGTTTGAATTTGTAAAAGATGTGCTTGTAGTACCCACCAACAAATTACCACTAGAATCAAATCTACCTTTTTCTGAACCATTTACTACAAATCCTAAAGCATAATTTGTCCAAGTTCCAACATATCCTATAGAACCAACTGAATATGGTGTAACTCCAATTCCTACTGTTCCATCTGATACATATAGTTTAGGAAATGGTGTTGATGTTGCTCCTATTAACAAATTACCACTATTATCTAAAGTAAGTGCCTGTGTAAATGTTATTGCGTTTCCTGCTGTGCCTGATGGTGCTGTGTACCATTGATGCTGACCACCTGTTTGAGTATATGTAGATGCTTGTGAAGATGTTTTATATGTTGGTGAAAGGCTTGAATTATAATACCAATTTTGTGCTAAATTTAATTGACCTGTACCAAAGTTAAATAAAGAGCCAGCGGGTAATTCAATAGCATGGGTTGAAGAAGATGTATACCAAGCACTAGGAGTAACACCAAGTCCTAGATTGCCTGATGTGTCAAGCGTGGCATAAACAGTAGGAGTGCCAGAAATATCTTTAACAAATTCTAGTGCGTTAGAATTAGCGGCTGATGAACCCATTCGCATTGCCCAAGTATTTCCGTAGGCATTTACAATAACCCCAGCGTATGCACTTGCTCCTGAATTACTATTTCTAATTCTAGTATATGAGCCTGCATTTTGGTCTAAAACCGCATCTATTTTATAAGTTGGACTAACTCCAACTCCTAGATTGCCTGATGAATCAAGACGCATTCTTTCAGCATTATTTGTCCAAAACACTAAAGGATGATTTGTTAATGTTCCAAATAAAGCAGTACCATTTGTGTTATTTACTTGTGCATACAAACTAATTGCATTTGTTTGCCAATATTGGTCAGCGTTAGTAGTGTTATATAAATGTAATAATGTGCTAGGACTTGTTGTCCCAATACCTAATCTTCCTGATGAATCAAGACGCATATATTCTGAATAGTTGTTATACCATACATGAGGACCACTATTTGCACTGTAATTTAATGAACCTGCACCACCAAAACTTGCATAGCTACCGTTACCAGCCCAAATTTGCCCTTTGGTATTTGTCCCATCACTAAATTCAACCGTACTCATTCCAGTTGCATCTGTATTAGCAATCCGTGTAGAAATAGCACCCGATGCAGTAGAACCACTTACATTTAATTTTGTTGCAGGACTACTTGTTCCAACACCCAACCTACTATTTGCACTATCCCAAAATAAATTCGCACTACTTCCAAAAGCACTCGTTCCATTACCATAGGGTATATAGCCTGCTGTGAGGGTTGTTAAGCCTGTGCCACCATTACCAACAGGTAAAGTCCCTGTAACTTGTGTTGTTAAATTAATTGTGCCACTTAAGGAACTTGTTGGAATAGTTGTTGATGCTGTCATAGCACCTGTACCATTTCCATAAACATAACCTGTTAATGTTGTTGTTCCTGTGCCTCCGTTTGCTACGCCTAATGTGCCTGTCACGCCTGTGCTTAATGGTAATCCTGTAGCGTTTGTTAATACAATAGAAGAAGGTGTGCCAAGTGCAGGGGTTACTAATGTAGGGCTTGTAGATAAAACAATACTACCTAAGCCTGTGACGTTCTGACCTAGAGCTGTTTGTACGCCTGTACCAAATGATGTGATTCCTGTTCCGCCATACGCTATACCTAATGCATTCGTTAAGGCTAATGTGTTAACAGTTAATGTTGTGCCATTAAATGTTAAATTAGCACTACCTGCAACTAACCCACTTGAGTTATAAAGAACCTGTGTGTTTGTTGATGAGCCTACACCACCTTTTGTTGCTAAAACTTGAACGACGTTAGAATTGTCTTTATAGTATAAGCGACCATCGGTTATGTTGATTGCTATTTCAGAACCTAAGGATGTGTTCGTTAAATTAGAGGCTGATGGCACATTACTAGCAGTAGAGCTAGAATAGATATAAATGGGCGTGTATCCTGAACCTTGCGACATATTTTACCCCTGAATAGTTAATATATTATAAATCATTATGGTGTTCCCGTGGCAATTAAAATGCCTTCAACGCCAATACCTACCGAAGATGTTCCTGAAGAAGGTCCACCCGATGCTTGCCATTGAATATCTGTTTTTGCAGCATATGCTCTTGGTGCAACACGAAGCGTTTGATAAGTGTTTGTAAATGGGGCTTGTAAAACAATTTGTATTAACCCCACACTCGATTGCGTATAAACTCGATAAGAACAATAATTGTTAATTGTGTTTCCACTTTGGTTTGAATATGCATTTGAACGGGTTAAGTAGAATGTGTAACCATTAGGAACTGTGTAAATCATGGCTTGGCTTTTACCATACCCCGCAGTTATTTCAGCATACTGAATTGTTTTACCTGCATTACCTAAATTAATAATACCCACAGCATTAACAGTTCCAACAATTTGAATACCATTAATTCTTAAATAAGAATTAACGGTTGTGACACCTGTTGTGCCATTTGTAAGGGTTAAAGTTTCAGATAATAAGTTGTAACTTGCATCTAAACCATTAATTAATACTTGAACCGCAGTATCGGATGCAGAAGAACTCCAAAGCAACATTGTTGTTGCAGATGCGGGATAGGTATATGCAGTTGTGTTTTCCCAAACAGGATAATAAGTAACGGCACTTGAATTTGGCAATGCACTTTGATAGCCATAAATATTAACAACAGAACAACCCGTAACTAAGCCCCTTGATACTTCAAGATACGATGGTAAAGCAAGTGGCGATTCATTATTTGTAATAACATATGATGGATTCGATGACGAATTACCTTGTTGTGGATAACTAGTAATAGCCATAAGTAGCCCCACTCATAGTCATCGTTATTCCTGTTGTACTGCCATTAATCTGTATTGTCTGTTGTGAATCTAATACTTGTTGACCTTGCCATTGTAAATTTTGTTTCGGCAACAAACTTTGTTGATAAAACAAAGCATTTGAAGTCCCTGCCGTTCCATTTTGTGTAACTAAGTAAATGTCAAATGTAGCTGTTGCCGAACCTGTATTTACCACATCAATCTGTTGAAGCAATGTCCTAGACTTTAACGGCACAGTATAAACCGTAGACACCCCCACCGTAGTCGGTGCTTGTGCAATTAATACTTGCGTAGGGATATTATTCGTCTGATAAGTCATGGTTTATAAATAGTTTGATTTAAACTTGTATCTTCTGTATAAGGTGTTTGTTTAGACAATAAACCTACCCCTGTTGTATTCACAGGTAAAGTAGAAGGTGTGCCAACAGGTTCATCAGGGCGTGGAAAACGAACAGCAATCTTTTCAGGTTGACGCATCTTTAATCGATATGGGTCTTTGTTATCGTTACATCCAAACTTGCACACACGAAGACCAGGAAAGTTTTGGTCGTTTTCTGTGTCATCATAAGAGCGTTTGAACTTACACCTAGCACAAATACAAATAGTAAGAACAGAATTTCCTCTAGTATCAAGCCACTTTGGCATATATCCACCTACATTCTGTTATGTGAGCATATTTTTTTGTATGAAAAGAATGAACATTATTTAACCATCTATACAAAGTTCCATGACGAATACCTAATTGTCGTGATGCTTCACATAAAGATGGATAAGTTATTCCATTAATAATGCAAGGTCTTGTTGGGTGACACTTTTTTAATGACTCAATATGGCTTTTAGAAAGTTTCATACCCATACGACTTTTGCTTTGCTTTTCTTTTATTTCAGGACGACTCATTGCAATTTTTAAATTTTTTAGTTGCTTTTCTCTTATTTCATCATTACTCATTGGATTGTTTGATTTCATAAATTCTGACATTTTTTTCTTATGTTCTTTTGTATGTCTAAACCCTGAACTCCCCATGCCACCTTTAGCAATGTTTACTAATTTAACACCTATATCTTTTAATGAATCAATTAATACTATTTCATGTTGAAATGCTTCCTCTTCCGTATCCCAATGAGCAAGAATATCAACTTCAAAAGATTTGTATTTTTCTACCGTTCTTTGCCAAACAACATTACGACCTAATTTACTATGTGCACGCTTAATAGTTCCTTTGCCAATATAAAATATTGAACCGTCAGGTTTTCGATGGGCATAAGTAATGTAGGTCATTGATTTACCTTGTGTAAGGAGAAATATTAACACCGATGTACCAAGGACTTTTATCTCTCTCTTCCTGCTCGGCTTGTAACCAATACTTTTCCCATTGTGCTTCACAATATTGAATCCTAGCAGGGTCAACTTGAGGTAATTCCATCGCCATTTGATGGGCTAATCCGTTCTGAATTGCCAAATACCATCTTTGAGGTATCTCAATTGAACCATTTAATGCTCCAACATCCTGTATATAACGAGAACACCATGCAACAATTTGTGGGGAATATATTTGAGGAGTTGGCCAAAGGGTCATCGTAGGTTGTGCAATCGTTCTATTTAACCAAAACTGTAAAGGATAGTTATTTAAAAAGTTTTTATTCGGCAAATTCACATAATCATCACGATTCATACGGAATAATGGAATTTCTGTTGGGCTTGAACCAAATATAACTTGGTATACACCTAAATTCACGCCTGAAGTCTGTTGAATTCTCCAATACATTGCCGTATTAGATGGGTCTAAATCATAATATTGCCAAACACCTGCCACTAAAGTAGGCGATTGTGTCTGTAAAGTAACCCAATTGACATTATCAATAGAATACTGAAGATTAAGCGTTACAGAACCACTAACAGCAGGCAATATTCCAATCGTTGCCATATAAACGGCACTTGTTAAAACGATTCCTATTGTACCTGTGTTATTTGTTAACTGACAGACGTTCGTATATACCCCATCAAACGCATAGGAAGCCGTTCCTGATGATGAATAACCACCTGTAGTGTTGATAGTAACTGTTCTGTAATTGCTGTTTAAAACGTCATTTGTGCCGATTGGAAGGGTATATTCGTATTGGTCAGGAACTAAACCAATAATATTCTTTTGAATACACCAATACTGAATACCACGATTGGTTAAATTAGATAATAGGTAATATAAAGCTTGTTTAGAAAACGCAACTTGTTCAGACGTAAGTTCTTCGGCAAGTTTACCCGCCCTTCTTGCACCACTGTCAATTAGGTTTTGAACCGTTACTACTGTGGTTGATACTGTTCCTGATGTACTCATCACCACCCCTTAATATCATATTTCTTCTTTGGTTGTCCGCCATCTTTGCAATGCCAACGATTTAATGATGCTTTGGCTCTTGGTGCATCGCCACTAGAATGTTCTACTACACCTTTCATTCTCGCACAAAAACTATCATGTCTTGAGCCACTTGCTTGTGGTGCTTTTAACTTTGAACCTGTTTCTCGGTTGTATTTTTCACGCCCCTTAGCTGTGAGTCCCGCCCCTTGTTTTGTTGGTAATTTCTCACCCCTTCCAACAGAGAGTGAAACACCTCCATCTTTGTGTTTAGCTGTTTTAGCTGATTCAATAAATGCTTCTTTAGTAGGAGCACCCTTGCTACCAACTTTTCGCATATGTTCTTTAGAGCCATGTTTAATTCTTTCTTGTTTTGCATGAATATTAACGTATAAGCCTCCACCATCTTTCTTGGATGCTCTTTGTGTTGAATATGCTATTGCTACGGCTTGTTTGACAGGTTTTCCTGCTTTTACTTCCGTAGCAATGTTCTTTTTAAAAGCTTTTTCAGATTTACTTTTAATTAATGGCATGATTAAGCCTGTGATTCTTGCCAGTTAATACGAGCTACAACAGTATTACTTGCACCTGCTGATAATGTCGTAGCAACTACATACAAAATATCAGGTCCATCAGGATAGAAACCACTCTGAGATGTAGGCGTAGAGTTAGATGTTCCACCACCTAAAGCTGAATTACCAATCGCTGATAAAGATGTTAAGTCATAGGTTGTTTGACCTGCACTATTAGAATAAAAAGCAGCGATAGATTCACCGCCTGAAATTGTAACCGTGTTGGTTGTATTCACAGCAATTTGTGAAATAGAACTTGTGTTTGTACCCCCTTGAACAGGAGAAACAAAGTTCCCTGAAAACGCACCTGATGGAATACCATTCAACACTAACTGAATCAAATAAGTTGTATTAGTCACCACAGCAATTTCACGAAGCTGTAACTGTAAACGATTAATAATTTCTTTAACTCCTAACAATCCAACGGTTCCGTTGTCTACTGATGGGGCAATACGAATCGCCATAATAGGTACGTTAGCTGTTGAGTTAGGACTTGTTAAAGATGTTGTCATACCATAGTTATAAATGGCTGAAATATCATTATTAAATCCACCATCCATCACAACAGACGAACCCCAATGTGACATAAGAGCTGCTGTATCAGGTGCATAATATTCAACAGAAACAGGGGCTGTTGCACTATAAGTAAATGCTTGAGCTGTTGTTGAACCTCCCACAATTGCTCTTGTTACACCTGTTAAAGATGTTGAAGTAAGACCTGTATAAGACATATACTCAATAGCACCTGTAGCCGATGCAGGGATAACTTTTACATACCCACCTAGTGGGTTAAAGTTAGCCGTACTTGCTACGTTAATTGTAGTATCACTTGTACCCACGCTTGCCGTAATAGTTGTTACGGGCAATATACCATTTTGCTCATAGTGAGATGGCAAGTTACCTGAACGCATATAGGCTGAATACTGTATGTTGTTATTTTGGAATGCATACACATACTGAATCGCACCACCTGTTGTTCTTAAACCAAATCTAGCAACACCTGCACCATACCAAGAATAATCAAGATAGAACATTTGTACTTTAGTTAAGTCTAAGTTATATCCTGATGGATTAGAGCCTGAATTAGTACCGTCTAATGTGTCATACCATTGTGACTGAGGTACTTTTGTATCAATTGTTCTTGAAACAATCGCATTTGCTATTGTAGTTCCACGATATTCAGGGGAAATATACAATGCTGTATCGCTTGTAATCATAATGACACGATATGACTGCCCACGAATTACAATGTAATCACCCACGACTAATTGAGTAGTAAACTGTGTGCTTGTTCCTGTTACTAATCCTGAACCGTTTGTTACAGATACTGTACCTACAATTTGGTTAATTGAGTTACGATAAACCACATTGAGCGTTTGACCGTTGTATTCAAAGAATAATCCGTTCTGTTGGTCAAAAAAGCCTAAACGATTGCCTGAACCATACCACACATTTGGACTAACGTGAATAAATCCGTTAGTTGATGTAGCTGTTGTTGCGGTAGGAATAGCGTTGTTTAAAGTTTTGTAAGTAAAACTTAATTGGTTCGGTACAGAAGCAATAATAAAAGAACCGTTATATGCCGATTGGTCAGCACCACTTACAATAATCGTTGTGTTCTTGGTTAAATTGTGTGGAAGCTTCGTTGTTACAGTAACAGTAGAACCACTTGATGTTAAAACAGGTTGTTGAATCTGTGGCTTTAAAATTGTTCCTGTAGAAAACTGAATACCTTTACCTGATTGATAACGGAAATAACGTCTTGTCTGACGTTGTAATGTGGCATTCGGGACGGCTGCTCCTGCCGTAAAGTTTACTGAACCATCATATGCGTGTGTATCAACCCAACCTGCTTGTCTTGCATAAATGTTTGCTTGACCTGCTGTATAAGTTACAGCACTTCCTGAAGGTAATGTAAACACATAATAAGTAAACGAGTTAGCTGTTGGTACGCTAGTTACGATAAACGAACCATTCGGTGGGTTTGTAGCCGTTCCTAAACCTGTTACATAGATTAAAGAACCTTGTGATAATCCATGTGGATACGCTGTTGTTACGCTAACCAATAAAGGTTGAGCTGTTAATCCTGATAATGTTCCTGAAGTAGAGCCTACTGTATTTGTACCTGCAAAAGCACCTGCTAATGTAGTTGCTAAAGTTACTTGAGTATTAGTCGGTGTAGTTGCACTTGATACATAATAAGTTGTACCTGTTGTGTAACCTGTAATAGCACCTGAACCACCTGCTGTACCTGTGATGGTAATTGGAACACCCACATATAATCCAGCCGTTGCAGGGATTGTAATCAAACCTGCACCATTAATTGCTGAAGGTGTTACAGTCGCTACGTTAGTAATATTACCTGTGCCTGATAATGCAATCGCTTGGTTGCTATAAAAATAACCTTGATATACATAAGTAGAAGTAGCTGACCAACAAGTTGCTGTTGACACAGGTTGTGCATATTGAACAGTCATTGATGTTCCTGCACTTACACCTAATGAATAGCCCCAACCATTACAGTTAGGGTCAATAGCGTCTTCAATAAATATAGGTGTACCTGCTGCGATAGTTTGATTTGAACTAAATGTCAAAACAACTTGATAAATATTAGATTGATTACCTGCAATCGCCGTGACAGGCAATGATGCATTCACCAAATAATAAATACCTGCACGATTGTTTTGTAATGCCGTTTGTTCCCACTTGCTTGCTTGCTGACCATATTCAAAGTCAGTATCAATTAAAGATTGTGGTGTGGAAACTCTTAACTTATCAACAGGGTCAAACGCTGTTGACCGTTGTGATGTTTGAATTCTTGCGTTATTGTCATTATTGGACGTTGGTCCATTGTAAACTACTATTTGACCCATGTTACTCTCCTAGAGGGTTGTACTATACTTAAATGATAAAACTAGGAGGAGAGGGGTTTCCCCCTCGCCCAATTAATAATTACACTTACCACCTTTTTTGTGATGCGTGGAAATCTTGCTCTTGGCATGACCACCGTGCTTCATTGGGTGTGCTGTAATCGACTCATGACCGTGATGTTGTTTAGACGGTGCATGGTGTTTCATGTGCGTATGACCTGCATCATGATGTCCATACGTTGTGTGATGCATCACATGACCTTCTACATGACCACCTTTTTTGAAGTTAGACTTAGGAATTACTTCACCTGTCTTGCCTGCTTTGGTGTGCTTCTTACTACCGTCTTGCATATTGTCTAAATGCTTGTTTGCTACGCTTTCGGATACTGTTCCACCCTTAGCAAACTTATGCATCTTGCCACCACGCTTGTAGCCTTCCAACTCAATGCCACCTGTCTTAGAGTGCATTTTTGTATGCTTAGGCGTATGGTTCACTTTGTCTTGCACATTGACTTTAGGCTTTAATGTACCAATGGTTTGGGCTTTATCGCCTTTAGCTGCCAATCCACCTGTGGCTTTATGATGCATCTTGCCACCGTGTTTTAAATGTGCTCCACCTTCGGTAACCATTGGCATGGTACCACCTTCAGCTTTACACATTTTTGCCATTTCTTTATGGTGCTCGTGCATCTTCCTGTGATGTGTTGAACCACCTTCAGCGTGTTTTTGTGCATGATGCTTAGCCATATGCATATGATGCTTGTGTGAACCAACGGGGTGACCTGAAATATGATGAGCCTTACCACCATGTTTAAAGCCTGAACCTTCTACGCCTGCACCTGTTTTACCCTTGTGGTGTGGCATACCTTCGTCTAAAAGACCACCAATCATCGGTTCATACATCTTAGGCTTTCCACCTTTTTTAAGACCATGATGAGCTTTATGTGCAGGTTGATGCTCATGAGATTTTAACTCATGCTCAATCTTGTGCATTTCTTTCATCTCAGCACGGTGTTCAGCACCACCTTCGGCTTTGCCACCATGCTTGCGAGTTAACAAAGCAGGTTGCATTGCCATTGCACGTCTACGAGGCATAACAGGTAATCCACCCATCGCTTTATGAGCACGACCGCCCTTTTTCATGCCTTCATGTGCTAATCTATCTACTGAATGCTCAGTAGTAGCTTCTTTAGGCTCACGATGGAACTTTTCAGATGCTATCTTTGCTGTTATCTTATTTGCCATTTAGTTTCTCCTATTAGGCTTGTGTAATGCCAAGAAGACCTGTCGTTGTAGACTGAGGACCTACTTGGATTGCTGTTAGACCTAACTCTAATACTACACGAGCTAGACCATTTAATGTACCTGCAGGAGTATATGTACCTCTTACATCAGGGGTAACCGATGAAGAAGTAAACTGAGGTACTAAATTCATACCACTTGTGATGGTTGTACCACCTGTGTTCACGAACACACCTGCTAGGTAGTTAGCTTGGGTAGTAGATAACTTACCTGTTGTACTGTTAATCTTAGTCCACCAATATGTTGTATTTAAAGATACACCTGTTAATGTACCTAATGAACCTGTTAACTGAATTAATGTTCCACTTTCAGGAGAATAACCTACAGTAATCACACCAGGGGATGCTGATGTAAAGTTGGTGATTGATTGCGTTGCATAGTTTGTTGTGTTGCTATAGTAACCATTTAACAATGTTCCTGAATCAGAAGATAAAGAACCTGAGAACTTGTTACTTAGAACATAACCTGCATCATTAATACGACATGGCAAACCTAATACGTTTGAGTTACCAATTGATAATGCACCACCTGCAGCTACCCATGAAGCTGAAGCAATTTGGAAGAATGCTTTACGTCCGTTTACAGCAGTAGATGCTGATGTGCTTGAAAGAATAATTTCAGTCATTGGCTGACCATAATAATCCCAACCTGACACAGTTACCTGAACAGATGTTAATGTATTAGCAAATGTTAAACCTGTGTTAGTTCCTGAAGCCACAGTAGTTACTGTACCACCTGATGTTGTGACTAATGTGAAGGTTGTTGTTCCGTTTGTTGCTGAAATTAAATATGTACCTGCAGCGAGACCTGATGTACCTGAGTTTGTACCTGTTACAGTAACTGTTTGACCAACAGCTAAACCAACTAATGGTGTAGTTGCAACAGAGAATGAACCTGTTGTGTTTGATGCTGTAATATTTGCTGTTACAAATGTCGCAGCAGTAAATGCACCTGTGTTCACACTAACAGCACGAGGATAATCAAGCTGAGCTACTGTTGTACCGTCTGTACGAATTGTATTGGTCACCCCGTTTGTAGCTGATGTAGCTGCTAAAGATGAACCACTATATGTTGTTGCTGTAGTAGCTGAAGCAGGAGATGATGCAGCTAATATACCTGCTGTATTAACAGTAACAGGAGTTGTATCAAAAAGATAAACACGACCCATTGGACCAAAGCCAAGGGACATCGGAGCAGGGTTACCCAACGCACTAGTGGTATTCGTACCAACATAAGACGGGGCACTTCCTAAAAATAAATCATCGCTAAATTGTGGCATAGTCTTTCTCCATGAAAAGTTGACTAGTTAAAAAGAGGGGGCTATTACACCCCCTTAATACATTAAGCTCCTGGTGTTCCATAAGCACAACGTGGGTCGGTAAATCCGACTTGGTAACGCTCGGTAGCCTTATAACGCATAGAGTCAGTCTCGAAGTCGCCTTCCATAGTCTTCTCTAAGTTACGACGCATCAAAATCTTTAAACCTTCAGGAGCGTCAGTCTGAATCCACCAGTTAGTAGCCGAAGTTAAACGAGTAATAACAGATGCACCTTCAGGTAACAATCCAATAGATTTAATTGGGTTGATGTCGTTGTTAGCTGTACCTGTTCTTAGTACAGATTTCAACAATACTTCAGCTTGGAATACGTTACCAGGGGCAACGATAAGCTTGAGTGGTTGCAAGCGGATACGTTTACCATTGTTGTCAACAGCTTGACGTACTTGAATCAACATCTGTTCGAGAGATGTTTGTGATAAAGCAGCTGCTGTTGCTAACTGATTACTAAATGTACCTGTTGCGATAGGGTGTGCTGTGTTAATCAAAGATACACCGTCACCACCAACATATGAAGAGTTAAATGCACGGTTCAATACGTTAGCACATAACAATTCCTTAGTTTCCACTAAAGATTGAGCTAAGTGCTTAGCATACACTTGACCTAAACGGATATGGTCACCGTCTTCAACTAAAACTCTAGTTAAAGCAAATGCCAAACCGAATACTTGGTAAACGTAACGCTGTAAGAACAATACACCACCTTGTTGATAAGTAACAGGTGAGCCGTCAGGTAACTGAGGAGCTGCACCGAAACCATACAACACAGGTTCTTCATGGTAGTTTCTTGGAATACCAGCTTGTTCACGGAATACTGTTGACCATTCGTCTGCACGTTGGTCGTATACACCGTCGAAGGATTCGTTCAATATAGGTTCTACGATTGAACGGAAGTCCGTACTTCTCATTGGGGCTGCCATAATTTATTCTCCTATATTAAACTTGGGCTACATATTGACCGTAGAAGTTGGTGTTAGTGAGTTGTACACGAACTACTGTGTATGCATCACCCCACGCATTATCTACTTGTTGAGCTAAATCTACTACACGCATTTGGGCTTGTTGACCGTTTGTTACGGCTGTAGAAGCACCTAATGTTGCTTGGGAAATACCAACTGTAGTAGAACCTGCAGTAATGTTAGTGAAATAATACTCACCACCAATACTTGTTTGAGCCATAGAACCGTCAGCTTGAATATCATAAACGATGTTGAGGTCATTATAGAAATAAGCGTTGGTAATAGAGCCTGATTGAACAGTAGTACCTGCAGGCCAATAGTTAGAAACTCTACGACGACCTGTTGTGTCGGTGAATTCGCAACCTTGGAAAGAACCTGCTACAGCATACTGTTGTGATGTAGATGTACCTGTTGTTGTTTGAGCAGCGATAATAGTTCCGTTAGCTGAACCTGTAGAACCCACGTTAGCAGCACTAACGTAAGCAACAGGTTGCTGTTTGAAAATATTAGCGTTGTAACCTGATGTAATACCGTTTTGTAAACATTGTGCTCTTTCTAAACCCGTTGGGAAGAAAGAAGGACGTAAACCAAACGGAGCAGATGTAGACGACATATATTACTCCTTAATAAATTGCGTTAATAAAAAATTTTGGTTTGTTTCGCTTTATTCAAAGCTATGTAAGCAAAATCGCAATTGACGCAATTTTTAATGAGTTAATACTAATTCTATCTTAATTAAAAGACAGGTGCTTCTCTTGTTAAATCAAAATGCATTCCATCGCCTTCAACTTGACCCAATGCTCTACCATTGGAATCTCTTGCGTTAAGAAGTTGGTCTTGTTGTACTTTGATTTTTTCCTGTTCATCCATCGGTGCATAATGGTGTACTTCAGCCATATACGCTTGATAAATCTCTTCAGGTATCTTATACAACACCATCTCATTAACAGAGATAAAACCTTCCATCTCGCCTGACTTAACCTTATAGTGCTCGAAGCCTGGAACTTCTTCGGCTTTCACAGGCACATATCCGATTTGCATACGTCTGTGGATTGGGTCATATTGATTGGTTGTGGATAACCAACAGCTATGAAATCCTGGAATCTCAGGAGCTGTCGGTAAAGACTGTTGTAAAAATTCATCACGGAACATACGACGTTGTTCTTGTGAGAGTGCAAAGTTTTTCTCAGGTGCTTCACGAGAAGTATCTCCGATAGCACGAGATTCACGACCTACATTGGTATTACGTTTTAAACGATTGTCCATATTATCCTCTTACCTTGTTCTGTTTGTCCCATTCACGGAAACGATTAATCATCTTCATCTTTGCTTCAGGATTATTCCAAACTCCTGCCTCTTTTAAAGCAGCTACTCTTTCAGGACTTAATTCATATACATTGCCTTTAGGAATAGCGTTTGACTCTCTTCCTGAGCTTGTGACTACAGAACGTGGTCTTCGCACATTTTCCCCATTATAACTCTTATTTTTAATTTCAGGCAATCTTTTTTCAGCTCTATATGATAATTCATCCCAATATTCTTGCGTAGTTGGGTCAAATCCTTCTTTAGTTAATTGTTTATCAATCAACTGAGTGATTTGTGATGCTTCATCTTCGCCTCTAGGGTCATACCAAGGATTTTCATCCATCCAATCAGCTACCATACGTTGAACTACAGGGTCAGGCACATTAATATTTTGTTTAGGCTGAACAGATTGTTGCGTGGCTTGTCTTTTAAGATTAGCCAATGCTTCCATCTTTTGTTTAGCCTCATACAACATCTCTTGGGCTTGAATTGCTGATTGTCCATCGCTTTGACTTACAGCTTCTTGTAACTTCATCTTAGCGTATTCAACTTGTACGCCTGCATCTTCAATTGCTTTATCAACTCTCGCTAATTCAGCACCTGAAGTTTTCTTTTCAATGACAGCCAAGCGTTCAGCCAACATTTCATTTTGCTTTTTAAGGGCACTAATGAGCGAGCTTGATTCTCTTGTCTTTTCACGATGTATTTGTTTCTTTAAGCGTCGCTCTTCACGACGTGCTTCCCTAATAGCCTCACGTTCAGGGTCTACTTCAGGTTTAGCATCTTCAAAGTCATCATCTTGTCTAAACTCTGACTTTTCTTCTACCTGTGGATTTTCTTCTCCTTCAGGTAAAACTACGCTTGCTGAACCATCTTCTGACTCAGCAATTTGCATTTCCATTTTTTCTGTTGGTGTCATAATCAATCCTTAAATAAATGCTTTAATTTCACGAGGGTCACCTGTTACTTTGCCAATTAATTCATGGTCATTAAAGAAAGTAAATAAAACCCTTCCCTCAATACCTTTTTCATCAACAAATTCGATTTCCCATCTATCACCACCCCATTTAGGGACTCGCACAAAGTCACCTACTTGAGCCCAAGCACCTTCCGGCCATGGTTCAGAATTATCACGATTTTTAAAAGCAATTGGACCTATGGCTATGACTTTACCAATTTGTGTATTCCATTTTTCGGTCTCTTTGGTTTCTTCAGGGATATAAATACCACTTTCAGTTACCTTTTCTTTTACTGCTCTTAATTGAACCAATACTCTCGCCCCATACGGAGACATCAAAGGGTCAATTGTTGGGAACGCTTCTTCAAGCGTCTGTTCTTTATCTAATACACTCATTCACTATCCTTTTCTTCTAAAAGATTATTCAAAATTCCAACAGCTTCTTCCAAGCCTTGGTATATACCTACATATCTTTGGTAACTTTCAAAATTTACAAAATTCCCATTTACCATCGATTCTTTTATCTCCTCTTGCTTTATCTTCAAAGCGTGGAGAAAACCATTAACAATATCCATTAATAGTTCTTTTTAACCTTGCCACCCTTTTTATGAGTAGCGATAGAATGAACTTTAGGCTCTAAGTATGGTTGTTTGTTAGAGCTATCCAAAATTAAAGTCTGTACATCTTTTTCTTTATGTGCTCCGATATGACCGTGGTCATTCCATTGTTTAACGTCATAGTCTTCCGTTGAATACTTACCTGATTTGGTAGAATTCTTAGGTTTAACTGTGCCACCATTAGCGTATTTAGAAACCTTGCCACCTTTTTTAAGATGATTGGCTTCACTTTCGCCACCCATTGCAATGCGTTTATGCATATTAATTAATTCAGACATTTCCTTCTCCTTGTGGTTGTTCAGGTTGTTGTTGCTGTTCAGCTTGAACTCCCTGTTGTTGGATTGCTTGTTGCTGTGCTTGTGCTTCTTGTTGTTGCATTTCTTGCAAATGCTGTAAATTTTGTTGTTGAACTTGTGCTTGTTGTTCAGATTGTGCTTGTTGAGCCTCAAATTGCTTCTCTAATGTCATAACATTTGCGTTATGCGTTAACTTGGCATCTTCAATTTGTTGTTGAGAGATAATCGATTGTTCTTTAGCCTTAGCATCAAGTTCTTGTTTCTGTGCATCTAAAGATAACTTAGCCTTATCATAAGCTGCCTTACGGTTTGTCTCAGCCATTTGTGTATCTGTCAACGCTTTAACCTGAGCCATAATGTTAGGGTCAGTCGGCTGTTGATTCTGTTGAGACATTTTCTGTAAAGTCTGTAACATCTGTTGAATAGCTGGCATAACTTGTTGTGCCAATACCCTTTGTGCGTCTTGATTAACGTGCTGACCCACTACTTGTAACATTTGTTGAGCCTCATAAGGTATTGCACCAACCTTAAATGCTTCAAATGGTCTTCCAAGTGATATAGAAGCAATCGTATCAGTATGTTGTAAATACCATAAGACTAAGTGTTGCTTAATATGTTCTAAGCAAGCAGGTATAAATGTCGGTGCTACAAGTGGATTAGAGCCAAATACAGGGTCAAGAGCATATTGAATGTGGTCTAGGATATGTGCTAGGTGGTTCTGAGAAACAAACGCTCCTACAGGCTTTCCTAGCGTCATAGACATATTCTCTAAAGCTGAATTCATCTCTTTAATTTCTTGAGGGTCAGGCAAAATCTCGTTAATATCAGGGATTTTTATCTGTTTCATAATCCTTTTTTCTACTGCTAGACGGTTATATAAGTCAGGATTTGCTTGAGCTCTTTGTGCTAATGCTTGAATTTGTGCATAACGCTGTGATTCAGCAAAAATATGAGGGTCAGATACAGGAATAACGTCAGAATTCGTCTTAAAGTCGTCTCTATGTATCTCTAAATCAGCAACAATCTCACCTTTACGTTGTTCATCTAAATACCAACGATTTAAACGAGCTAAAATCTTTAATACACGCTTCTGAGAATCATGTAAACGTGCATGAATCGAACTAAATACAGCCGCACCTTGCTCAATTAACGCTTGTGTAGTGCCAACAGGGGCTTGAGAGTTTACATCAGCAATCTTTTCTTCAGCCGTTGTTACAACGCCCTTAGCTGCACTATCTAACCACCCTAATAAAGCAAATAAAACTTGATTTGGTGGGTTAAATGGCACAGGCATTGCTATTTTTCTGATGTCATCGACCCCTGGTGCTCCTTCGATTTCAGTAACTTGTGTAACATCGATGTTTTGGGATTGCCCTGAAATTTTACCCCCCTTAAGCTTAAGCATGGTCGGTGCGTTATTGATGTGAGCAGAATCCAATAAAGCACGGAGAGCACCAGTAAGGGCAGCACTAAGACCCCCAATAAGATGAGGCAAACCGATAGCATAAGCACCCCTCCAAGGAATAAACTTAAATTCAACAATCCAATCCAATTTAGTCATCGTCTCATCGCCATCTTCCCAATTGCGATAAAGTCCAATAACAGCCTTTTCACTTTCATCAATCATTAGTATGTAAGGAGCTCTTTCACCCTTACTAAACTTATCTTCTTCTAACTCTAACCATGTATACACATGATATACACGCCTAATTCCATCAATGTTTTTAGATTCATTACGCTTACCTTCAACTTTATTGCTTGCTTTTTCTGACTTAGACTCATCAGGTTCAGCCGATACACGATAAGTATTGATGTCTTTATATAAACCTTGCGATACTCTTAAATCATATTCTTCTTGTGTTATGTCTTGTACTTCTGTAACTCGCATTGCCGTATAAAAGTTAACGGCTGAAAACGGTAAATAGATATTATCAATTGGCACAAACTCAGTACATGGGCGACGCTTGTAATCTTCATACCACATCTTTAAATACTGAGAGCCACCTAAAGGTAACTGAGTGAGCATTTGCTCTTGCTCATCTCTATACTCTTCAATCTGTTCCGTAAGTTGCCAATTCATGTAATCACGTTTACGGTCAGCTTTGGCTGTTTTCTCTTCGGTTACTTCTCCGATAATCTTGCTTCTAACAGGTCCATCAGGTGGAAATAATTCTTTGATTGCTCTTGCAGCGAAGTCGACGCAAGACTCTGCCATGACAGGGTGAACAACCTTTGAAGCTCCCATGAACTGAGCTCCTCCTGGAGCGTCATCTCCAAGACCTGTCCTTCTGATTCCTTCTTCATATTTCTTGTCTCTGTCCTCACGGGCTTCTTTATCCTTATCAATTAAATCTACATACTTCATTGCAACCATGTCTAAATCGTAATCATCAATAGACTCGGCTAAGTTTTCATAAAAGTCAGGACTCTCTTCAGGAGTCTTTAACTTATCTAAGTGCACAATTGCTGAACCATCTTCTTGCTCTTCTACTGCGTCTTCTGTTAATTCGTCTTCAAATTCAAAGATAGATGCATCTTCTTGCATTGGCTCGTCATTAGGATTGTAATCCTGTGGTATTGGGTATTCGGGCATTATCTTTTCCTCGCTAAGGCTAATCTCATTTCATCAAAAGAAATTACGCCACCTTTTTTCTTAAATAATTCTAATTGTGTACTTGGTATTTTGCTTCCACCTACATCAGTTGGTCTTAATCCAACAGTAGGCTTAGATTGTCTTACTTGATACTCAGCGTTGACTTGTTCTTGTGTAACAGGTTTTACTTCTGTTAAGCTTTCATATGGACGAAATGCTCTCAATTCTTCTGAGCGTTTTGCCATACCACTAAGTTCATCTTCAATTTTTTTCTTGGCAATAATTTCTTTCATCTTGGCTAATTCTGTTTCCATAACAGAACCACCTTCGGCAAATGATTTTCTATATCCAATATCAACACGAGGATTCATGCCACCAATAGGTTTATTAATTCGTGCATAAAATCCTGATGGATGTTCATAACCCACATCAACCCCTGCAATTTTATTAATACGACCTTGTGGCGTATCTACAGAAATTCCTGTAGCACCTAACCCTAATCTGTTGTTATCAAAGTTAACATTGTGCCCTATATGCCCCATATACATATTTGGTGGAGGTAATCTTGAACCTTCAGGAATATTAGGATTTTGAGGCATTTCCGAACCACCAACAAGTGAAAACGGTGAAGTTGATGGCTCACCATCGTATTGTTTTTCTTCATGCAATTCTCGATTGGCACGTTCAACGATACCACCATCAGCAAGTTTTACTACGCCACCGTCTTTATAAGGTAAGCCACCTTTAATCTTGGCTTTTGCTTCTTCAGATGGTTCGTAGTAATATACTTTTTTGCTTTTACCCTTCATTTCTTTAATTTGGGTATCTTTAGGAATCAAACCACTAATCTTTAAACCTTCTATATTTCTTTTTGCATCCCTTAATGTTTCAAATTCTTTATAATGAACCAAATCACCATTTTCATCTACTAAACTAAATACCAATGGGGATGTTTCTATTTCCGTTTCACCAACACGCCCACCATATTGCTTAGCAAACTTCTTTAAGTAGGAAGGATAGATTTCATCATAATACTTACGCATTCCTTCGCCACCAACTTTAAGGTCAAGCCCTTCAAATTGTTTTACATCATCTAAATATGGATGTGGAGCTCCTTCATTATCGATGATTTTTTTTGCCAAATCTTTGCCAACATGGTCGGATAATTCTGATTGTGCTAATTGTTTCTGAAATACTTCATTGCCATGAAGGTCTTTAGCAGATACTTGAAAATAAGGTTCATCTAAATTATTTTTATATAAAGGGTCATTTAATGGTTTGTATTTAATGTTGCTGATTTGTTTACTTAAATCATATCTATCCGCCAATGTATCGCCTGTAGGCAAATATAATCTATCATCGCCTCGTTCTACGGCGTGTTGAATTGCTTTCTTTAAACCAAGTTCATGCCAATTGTTTTTGTATGGTGCGTCAGGAACTTGTAAAGCTTTTTGTAAATAATTGTCATGAAAATCTTTTTCTAATTCTTTGCTTGCTCCATGTTTTTCTAAATCAAGTAAATTAACATCTTCAATATTTTTATTAATTCCTAAATCTTTAATTTGTTGTGCAATTTTTTGTTTTCTAGCATTATCAGAATAGCCTCTTTCTTTACCTTTCTGATGCCAATCGGATTGCAACTCATCAAGCAATGTTCCTTTTTTACCTTCGACATCTTTACGGTCATCCATACGCATATTAATCATCGTATTAGGATTTTCAGGAAAATGACTTTCCGTGAATGGCGTTCCTTTTGCTATAATAGCCAACTCGTGGCGTTGCTCCATAGGCAAAGACTCAAAGTTCTTAGCACCCAAACGTCTAGCCATATCGTCTAACAATTGACCTTGAGTAATATTCTTTTCTGGTATCTGTATCAACATCTCACGATAGTTATTTCCTGAATCTTTATTAAAAGGAGTTCGCCATTGCTCAGGATGTTTGTATTCATCAGGATATACTTCCTTCATTTGAATACGATTACGTTCAGCAAATCCTTGCACGTCTTCTTTAGTTAACTTGTTATTGTTCTTTAAAAACTCACCCATGCCTGTTGCTTCAAACTCATGAGGCTTCACTCCTAACTTCATTAAGTCATTCATGAAAGCTTGACCATTGCCTTGCTTACGCTGTAAGTTCTGTGACTCTTTCTCTAGCTTTGAATAGAAGCCAAAGTCGTCTTTAGGGCTAAATGCTTTCGGACTCACATCCTGAATACTCATCCCTACAGGCATACCTTTGGTCGCTTTAACTCCCTTTACCATTGTATAGGGGTCAAGAATACCTCCAACAACATTTTCACCAAGTTTTGTTGCAACATTGTCAGCATAATCTTGCAATATAGGAACTTGTTTGGCTTTATTCAGAATATCCTCAGATGTTGGCATATTGGTTTGTGGGCTAACTGTATCAGGGCTTACATAATTAATTGCTTGTCTACCCAATGACTCTATATTACCTGGCGTTCCCAATATCGAAGCCCCTGTACCTACAGCTGCCGAACCAAGCATATTGCCCAATCCTTGCATTGCACCTGTGAATGTTTCTAATGGAGTTCCCTGAACAGGTTGACCTGCCCTATTTCTAGCAACAGCCAATCTCATTTCATCTTTGCTTGGCGTGTCTGTTTGAAACGGTGTAAAACCTGCATATTGACTTGCATCGCTTGGACTCATGCCCATGCCTATCAGCTTTTCATATTGTTGTGTAGGAGTTAATTGCCCACTTTCAACCGTAATCTGATTTGGCATAAATCGACCCTAAAGATGTTTTCCTCGATTATAATCTTTTTTGTGGAAGTTTGTATATAGTTTCTAAAGTTTTCATACAAATCTCATAAGCATCAACCTCAGCCTTATCTTGGCACTTCTGTGAGCAATAACCTTTTACTCTGACATCAATGAACTTGACGGGCTGAAATAATAGCCCACATTGGCATTTTTTATACTTAAAGTTATATTGCATACGGATTTACCCTCTTAGGTTTAGTTTCATCAACATATAAGTCGCTATCATCAGGAATATAATCTACAGTTAAGAATCCCATATCTCTCAGAATTCTTAAAGCCTGCGTCATCGAATCAACATAATCATCATTCCTTACTTCAGGGAACGCACATATCTGATTTAAGAAAGGTTCTATCCAACTCTTGACCTGATTCTTATTCGTGTCGCTCTCAGGAAGGTATACAAGACCCTTTGCAATAATAGGGCTTACTAGATTAAGCCTAGCTGTTTTATCAGCACGACCAGGGTTATATCCCCTTACATGAAGTCCTGCCCTTTGTAAATCCTGTATTAAAGAAATGCCTGCACTTTTATCCTCTACAAGTATTAAGTCTACTTTCTTACCACTTGACCATTCATCCGAGTCACCATATATGCTTGTAGCCTCATCGAGAACTCTAGGGCGTAAATCAGGGTATTGCATATGCTCAGACCAACAATCTATCAACATAACACTCATAGGCTTGTCAGTAGGCTTAAATACACCCCATACAGTACAAGCTGTTGGGTCATTAGCTGTCTTATCGCTCGTGGCTACATCATATGATTGGATGATATACTCAAACTTAGGAAGAGGCTTACTGTTATCCCACAACCTAAACATATTTCTTTTAATGATTCCACTCTCTTCAGGGTCAATAATCTCAGCGTTAATCTCTTGGCGACCAATGCTTGTTCCCTCATACTGTAGAATCTGATTCTTAAATGTAGGGGCTAAGTTAGCCAAGTTATCATAGGTTGTCGCTTTGGTAACAATCACATCTTCGCCATCTCTATTTGCTAAGTCAATAATCAATGGTTTTGGCTTTGGTGTTGTCGTACAGATAAGGATAGGTCGTTCACCTAATCGCATACCAAATTGAATCATATCCCACGCTTCATCGAGGTAATCCCACGCTGCTAACTCATCTAACCATCCACCATGGAACTGTGGACCTCGAAAACGGTCAGGCTCAGATGCAGGGATTCCTTTAATAATACTATCGTTAGTTAATGTAATCTCATTGTCGCCAATGTTATGTTTAGCAATAATCGAGCGTGGCATAACATTAATCAATCCACTCTCTCCCATAAAGCACACATCTTTTACATCAGCAAATGTAGGGGCTGATACTAACCATCTTGTCTTTGGTTGTTCCCATGCTAGTCTCCATATGTTCTCAGATGCCGTTCTTGTCTTACCTGCTCCACGACCTGCTAAAAATAACCATATGTTCCACCAATTGCCTTCAGGCATTATCTGATAGTCATGTCTAGTCAAATACCAATTAATCTTAGTAAGCTCTACCTCAGCCGTTACAACGTCTACTTCTTCAGCTAACTTCTTAGCCTCTTCAAGTAGGTTGCTCAGATTGTCTGATTTTTTCAATTGTTTTACTAATACGCTCTAATGCACCACTCAATACCTCAGTCTTTACATCGAGGTTTCCTGACATCTCTATCGCTTGGTGAGGTCTTCCATCTAATCTATCAAACAGTATATTAATAGCGTTTAGGTTGCCTTTCTCGGCTTCCTCAAACAATACTGTTGCTACTTTATGGAGTCTTTCAGGCTCTTGAACTGTTATGCGTCTTAGCACGGCAGCGAATGCCCCTCTGACCTGTTGTGGGTATTCTTCGTTCAATGCTCTTGTTATAGTTTTCTTGTGTGCCATATTCTCATATAACCTTATGTTTCCAATAGTTTTTATCAACTATTTTTCATAAGTCTGATTATACAACAAAAAAGGGACTTTGTGTCCCCTTTTATTAAAATCTATATGCCATCGCATATCCTTCAACCATTCTACTGATTTTAAATTTCATTAATGCATCATAACAATTAACATCAAAACCAACTACTGTAACATTTTTATTGCTTACAAATACTTTTTCGTCACCAATTTTAATGCCAACATTTTGTGCATCCTTATCATAATGAGGTGCATATCTATCAACACCTACCCAAAATACTTCCCCTTGTAAGCCATTTAAAAGGGCTTTCTTACCACGCTTAAAGCCATGAATTACAACTGTCTTGCCTTTGTCAGCAAGTTTAGCAATTTCTCGCTCTTGCTTGGCTATGTAATCCTGTCTGACTTTTTGTTTAAAAGATTCGGCTAATGCACGAATTTCAGGAGTTGCATCAATATGGCAACCAAAAGAACCACCACCACGAGTTGTACCATATTGAATAGAATTAACACATTGATTTTCAACATCCCAAACAACAGCAAAAAAATCGCTGTCATGGTAGCCATTGTTTTCATACTCAGCTAATACACAACCCTTGTAAGACTCTACACCATCACGAAATATACTCATTTTAAATCTCCTAAAAAACCGTCCTATACGGTATAAGTAATACTTTACTCGACTAAATTACTAATTGCAACACTTTTTTTATGAATCTTTTATGACAATCTACGGATAGTTGTATAGTGCTCAGAAGCTGATTCACCTATCTCTAATGCATCCACCCTCTCTTTAAAAAAGGTGGAATACTTCGTCCAATTGACTTCAGGGTCAACAGAGCTTTGTAAAAGGTTCTCATCCTTGTCATAGTATTCAACTTTGTACTTGGGATTCATTCTTTATACTCCCCTCCGTACTCCAACAAAAAACGCTTGCTATTAACAAACATAGCGTTGTCACGAAGGCAATCTTTAACTGTGTAGTATTCAGCAGGTGAGTTGTATATTTCGTTGCCAAATTCATCAAAGTAGTCTACATAAATGAAAGGTATATCATCTTTATTGGATACATCATTAGTAATAGCTAATGCAATGTCGTTAAGGTCAAAATCGTATGACTCTGCTACGTTTTCCCAAGAATTCTTATGTGATACTGTTTCATCTTGGTGTGGAAGATTTGCTTCTTTAGCTATTGCTAAGCACTCTTTAAAACTTTCTTTCCATGAATTCATTTGCTTCTCCTAAAAAGTTATCTAAAAATTGGGGGTTTCCCCCCTTGTTATTAATAATTAGAACCTAACCAAAAACAACCAGAATCTTCCCAAGCACCCTCTGCTTTAGCCATAGCTTCATTAGCAACAGCATCGTGATAATATAATTCTTGTATAGCCTCATAAGACATACCAGGATGAGCATCAAAATCGGCTTGTGTTAAATTAAAATCTTGTGGTGACATTTTATTTCTCCTAAAAAACGACCCCGTGTCGTATAAGTAATACTTTACCTAAACTTTTTAATATTTGCAACAATTATTTTGTGAATATTTTGTGAAAGTTTTGTGACCTTTGTATTCTTTTCTTTAATGGCTTCACTCGCCCAAACTTCATAAATATCTTATAGGACTGAAATCGATTAAATATGCCCCTACGGTATCGACTGTTTCTTCTAGACGCTTCCTGATAGGTTTTATTGCGTCTAGGCATGAGTTCTATGAATCTCATTTCAATAGCCTTGCTTTCATATTTAAATGCACTTTCTCTCGGTATTCAGGTGGAATATTATCATCTACTATGCTCCAAGCAATCATGGTTGCTTGTGTCCAAGCTTCTAGCCAAATAGCCTTTGGGTCGGTTAAAAAGTCTTCTTCGGCTTTCGCTGCTTTTAAAAGTTTGACCCAATCATCAAACGCTTCTTCTTGCTTCTCTTTTACGAATCCAATTAGCATTTATCGCTTTCTTCATTAATTTTGACATAAGCCTCAGAATTGTCTATGGCTTTCTTTAAAACAGATAAAAATCCTTCAGCGACCAAAAATTCCACAGCTTCTTTATCCAAATCTAAATTACATAAAGCTGAACCATCTTTCATTTCTTTAATTTTGCTTACTATTATTTTCATTCTTAACCCCGTGAGCTTGTATTAACTGATATTTTAAATCTTGATTAGCCGTTCTTAAATCAGCAATTTCTTCTTCCTGTCTGTGAATTATCCCTGCTAATTTGCGTAATTGCGATTCCAAGAAGCTTCTTTCAGCCAAAAGTGTCTTAATCACATCTTCTGTCATATTTTGTCCTCCATAATGCCTAGGTGTCCATCGACAATAAATCCACAACCCCTTAAAAAGTCCTCAAAATGGGAAACAACTTCAGGTAATTCAGTTGCATTACATTCCATAGTTGTAATCGATTGGTTATCTTCAAACACAGTTCCATCAGGTTTTTTACAAAATATAAATATCATTTCTTTTCCTCTCGATGAAGTTGCATAGCATTGTCTGACAGCTCATCTACTTTACGAGCATATAAATCCAATAATTCAGCACAAGCCCATAAAGCACTACTTTCTGTATCTTCAGTAATTCTTTCAGCAAGAATTTCTATAATTGATTTTACTGAATCTAATCTATAGCTTATTCTTTCAGCATCATTTGATATATCCCAAGCACTCATGTTCATTCCTTTAATGGTTAAACTACTTATGGTTTAATTTATTGCATCTTACTTATATCTATAAACATATAACAAAAACAAACATAAAAATACAATCGTAAAAATAATAATTGGTGCAATCATTTCTCACTCGCTTTCATATAAAATTTTAATTTATGATACATTTCTGTATTTACCTTATCTAAATAATTAATTTGC
>Ga0208497_1000158_pt1 | contig 36070 bp, 53 predicted proteins | sample CryBogCBE25Aug07_FD_184555 | JGI IMG/M metagenome (GOLD analysis project Ga0208497, IMG submission 184555) | Freshwater microbial communities from Crystal Bog, Wisconsin, USA - CBE25Aug07 (SPAdes) | ecosystem: Environmental > Aquatic > Freshwater > Lake | place: Crystal Bog, Wisconsin, USA...
AACAGAACGTACAGATACAGAGTTTTGGCGCGAACAAGCCGGTAAGCGTGAAGAAGCTGTTGATATGGTTCACGGTTGGTTTGGTCGACACTTTAGCGATATCTATCGTAGAGAAAAAGACTTTGACCATACACGCTATAACAAGTATGACTGGGCGCAGACTATCACTACAATGCGAGCATTTAAGGACTGTCCTACTCGTGAGATCAATGAAGCACTATTGCCACGTGCTCGAATGTATTACGAACATCGTGATGCTATGGCCCGTGGTGTACTAGACCTTGTGCCGACACACTGGGAATTAATTAAACACATCAACCGATGATCGAAGTCGTTCTAGAATCTACTACAGTAACCAAAACACTAGAAATAGTACAAAGTCTGCGTGAACGATTAACTATACACGAAGATTTTACATATAAGTTTTTACAAGGTGGTTACGATTGGGAAATGTCAGAACAGATTGATCATATGACTATATTTTCATTTAAAAATCCAGCCGACGCCACTTGGTTTCAATTAACATACCTATGACGTTAGAAGATGCAATCGCAAATGATTTAGCACAGGCAATAGCCGACACCTTAGATGGCGAGTTGCTAATAGAAATGAAATACTATGATCATAAGAAACTTTATGGGCCAGTGGACTGGGTATATACAAACAAAAAAATAAAATCTTGGTGCGAAGAAATCTTGCCTGATTGTTTTTATCATAATAATACGCTATACTATAAAGATGAAGCAGATGCTATAATGTTTAGATTGAAATGGCTATGATAACTCGAAAACAATACCAAGAGTTTATGGAGCACTATGCGTGGCAACTGCTCAAATCGCCGGATTACCGTATTGGCCAAGCGTTCATTAACTATTTCCCGGAATTAGATAAACTCCTAAATAGCGTTGAATTGTACTACGAAACGGATAATCGTCGGGCTATGGCCGTTATATCTAACTGGGTTGACCAATAATTCAAAATATGTTATAATGTAGTTGTAGTATAAATTTAACGATAACTCCGGAAAAGGAAAAATAGCATGAACATTAAGTTAAAAGCGGCATTAGAAGTAACAGGTTTTATTATAGCAATCACAATCGTGGTTGCAGGTGTACAATCCATTCTTTCACTTGCGGCCGCAACATACGGCACAGAAGCAGTAATCAACGGTATTGCGTTTGGGTTTGTCTGCGTAGCATCATATGTCTGCGTGGGCTTGCTATACGATATGCGTGTAGCCAAATTACAATATCGCGCTAAACTCAACGAAATGGTTAAGAAGTAAAATGAAAGTATACTTCTCTAACTATCGATACCACTGGCTTAGCCCATACACGATTATGGAGAAGGTATTGTTTTGGAAACGTTGGACAGATCCTGAATTTGACTTGTATGACGACAAGAATGACGCCTATACCGATTGGTTAGTTACCCCTATGCAGTTATGCACAAAGATTTTGGATGTTGTCCATCCAGAGGTTCGTTATGTAAAGATTGACAAGTATGATACCTGGGGTATGGATAGTACTCTTGCACTCATCATCCTACCAATGCTTCAACAACTTCAAGCAACCAAACATGGTGCTCCTCACGTCGATGATAAAGATGTACCTAAGGAGTTGCGTAGTACAAATGCCGGACCAAAAGAAAATGAGTGGGATACCGACGATCTTTGGTTTAAGAGGTGGGACTGGGTTATGGAGCAGATGATCTGGAGTTTTGAGCAACTGCAACCCGAAAATGACTGGGAAGAACAATTTCACACCGGTGTTAGTGATATCCAATTCAAAAAGCTAGACGATGGGTCTGGCAATAGTGAAATGGTACGTGGACCAAACGATACTCGTAAGTGGGACAAAACAGGTCATATAGCATATCAAAAACGTATTAGCAATGGGCTAGTATTATTCGGTAAATATTATCAGGGACTATGGGATTAATATGTTATTTGAAAATACTAGTTTATTAATTTGGTGGATTATTTGCACTTACATTACCGCACAGATATTCCTTGGCATATACGATGGCCTTAAAGGTGTCAATGAGGAATTGACCAACCGCTTGCACAAACGCTTAAACGATATTATACATCGTGTTCGTGTGGAAAAGGTTGAAACTACATATTATTGGTATGACCACGACGATAATTGCTTCTTAGGGCAAGGTAGCACCGACGAAGAAATTATTAATAGTCTTAAGGCAAGATTCCCGGATCATATCTTTTACCTTCCCACTAACCATTTTGTCAGCCGCGGAACGGACTGGAAACCAAAATTATCCAGCATTGATCCACGTCAGTTGACCGATAAATCCTAATCAAGTACAATACTTACTATGACAATGCACATTGAGGGCCCTTGGCTCAGTACAACTGGTAAGAAGCGTGGACCCAAAAAATGGGCTAGTGCAGAGGCTAAACGCAAGCACGACATTCTTCGTGAGTCCTGGGAAGCTATTAAGCAAGCCAATAACATTACTTCCGAGCGTGTTACCCGTGCAAAAGACATGAAATCTACGCTTACCGTCTCTTTTAAGACTCCTCCTGGCCGCGAAGCACCTAAGATTGTTAGCCAAGATACAGGTTGGGTTGCTTGCACTACAGCCGCTAATCAAGAATACACAGGTACCAAAGTTAAAGGTATTGGTACTATGCACAAATCCAATGCTGTGCCTATTTTCTCAGACGAAGAAGCAGTAGAGATAAGTACTATGAGAAGATAAGGAGAAGTAAAATAGCAAAGACAGATATAATTGAAGCAACTGGTGTAGTAGACGAAGTTCTACCTAACGCTATGTTTCGTATTACCCTAGAAAACGGACACAAAATTACTGCCACAATCGGCGGTAGACTCAGACAACATAATATACGCATATTAATGGGCGACTCGGTTAACGTAGAAATGAGCCCATACGACCTAACCCGTGGGCGTGTAGTATATCGTAATAAGTAATAGTATGACTATCCGCGATACTATCAATCTCGTTGAAACAAAATCCCAAGGTAAACTAGAGCAAATCAAGTTACCTTATGCGACCAACGGACTAAGTCCTGTAATGAGCGCAGACTTAATTGATTTACACTATGGTAAATTGTACAAGGGCTATGTTGATCGTTTCAACAAGCACGAAGGCGATCGTAATTTTAACGAAGCTGGCGCATACTTGCACAGTATATTTTTTGCACAATTTAAAACTCCCGGTCCAAGTCGACCAACAGGGCCAATACTAGATATTATCAATCGTCATCATACTAACTTTGTAGATTTTAAAAAGAACTTCAAAGAAGAAGCTATGAAAATCCAAGGTTCCGGCTGGTGCTATCTAAGCAAGTCGGGGCAGATCAAAACAATCAAGAATCATGCAAAACGTACAGACATAACTGTACTAGTTGATATGTGGGAACACGCATTCCAACACGATTATGGTAGTAAAAAAGACAAGTACTTAGACAGCATTTGGCGCATCATTGATTGGGAAGCGGTCAACAGCCGATTATGATTCGTTTTCCAGTTGGTGTAATCTTCATTGATTGTTGGGACGCTAACAGTTCCTTAACGTGGCTTAACAAAGGTGGACTACACAACGACTTTTATCTTAATATACTAGATACATTGTCGGCATACAATGTTTCAAATTATGTATTTCACACTAGTTTTTTAAGTCTAGACTATGTTACCCAAGATGTTGTAAACTATTTTAAAGAATTTTTAGCGACCGACGACGTTACACAAGATCGTCGACAGGCATTTGCAGACTATCTTAATTTTACTGGATATGAAAGATTAAGCAGGCATTTAAATACATTAGCCGGTAATGAAAAAAGTATTTTTATTCCTAGTTTCAATGGATTTAAACAGTGGTGCCAGATTAAAGACGTTAGTCGCTGGATTGTAGTAGGCGGTCATTGGCCTATTTGCACCCATGAAAAGCCGCTAGGGTTCGATAATCTACTAGAGTACAAGCAACAAACCCCGCACATGGAATTCTACTCTATTCCTAGTTGTACCATGAAGTGGCATCAAAATTCTGTAGATAATAACAATGCCGAGCAAATATGTACAGTTTGCGAAGACCAGGATTACCAAGAAGATTCTAAGTCTTGGACTAAAATTAACAATAATTTATACCAATTAACCTTATGATAACTATTACAGATAACGCAGTAAACAAAATTCGAGAAATCTTAGCTGAGGAAAATAATCCTAATATCAAACTTAGGGTATTTGTACAAGGTGGCGGATGTTCTGGATTCCAGTACGGGTTTACCTTAGACGAAGAACAAGCAGAAGATGATTGGGATATTGAAGTCAACGGGGTAAATGTACTAGTAGACAGCATGAGTGGTGGATACCTACAGGGTGCCACTATAGACTACAAAGAAGATCAATACGGCAGTAGTTTTGCCATTCAAAACCCCAACGCACAAACAACCTGCGGTTGCGGATCAAGTTTTAGCCCGGGATAATATATATACTTAATTCTTAGTAAACCTGCTTTATCTAAATCCGATAAATAAGATATATATAGGATTTTAGATATGGCAAAATGGAACACGGGTAGTTTATCACTTAGCGAAATTAGTATTGGTTCGGTACCCAATGATGGTCAAGGCGACACTATTAGAGATGCGTTTTTAAAAACTCGCAACGACTTCGATAATCTATCACTATTTTTAACAGCAGGGTCAGATGACCATAGTACAGATTTTTACATATTAAGAGCAAACGTTTTCACCGGTGTTGATTATACTAATCTTAATAACACATTTGTAGCCAATGCTTTAATCACAAACGCTAATATTACTGCTAACGTAACTGCTGGTAATATAAATGCTGGATCAATTAATACAACTGTATTAACTACACACACCATTCGACCCGTTACAGATTCTGTATACGATATCGGAAGCCCAGATTTTTACTTTAATAATTTATATATTAGACATACTATTTCAGGCGGCACAGTATCGTCGGTTGATGCTGGACAATTTTATGTTCATACACACTCTAACATTGGAGACCTGTCAGACGTTGGTCTTTTTGGTAATATTACTAATAAGTATGGCGGAGTCAATACATATACTTTCTTTGGTTATCAGCATACCACTGATAACTTTGTATACAAAATAATTAACAACGATATTACAGTCGGCAACGGTATTGCTGTAGGTGGCACATATGGTAATGTACAATTTGGTGCAGCACTTTTAAGCAATACTACACCAAGTACAAGTACTTCTACAGGAACTTTAGTAGTCGGCGGTGGCGCAGGATTTGGCGGAAATGTTAATATCGGCGGCAACGTAACTTTTGGCAATGCTGTAGCTTACGGTGGCCCTGTGTTAACAGCAAACACAATCGGTTTATATGGTACTCCGTATAATAATACATTGTTTGGTGGACCAGGGAATGTACTATTTACTATGGCAAGTCCAAGCGTCAGTACACTAACTGGTGCATTAGTTGTTCCACTTGGCGGTATTGGTGTTGGTGGCAATATTAATGCGGGTGCAGTATACAGTCCAACTATTAACGGAACTACAGTTAATGGCACAACTACAAATGCCACAACATTAAATGTTAGTGGAACTAGTTATCTAAATCAATTACAAGTAACTACTACTGCGGCTGCTGTATCATTGTCAGCAACTGATACTTCTTATTTTTATAAATCTACTGGTAACGGAGTAATTGTATCTGCTAACATTTTTGCCGGCGGTATTGTAGGACCATGGTACGGTGTTGCACAAACTGCTGCACAACCAAATATTACCAGTGTTGGTTCGTTAACATCATTGACCGTTGCAGGTACTATAACCTCAGGCAATATAACCGCAGGTAACGTTAGCGCCACTAAAGGTACACTAACTGGGTTAACAATTTCTGGCAACTTGGCCAGCACAAGTACCATTTATGGTCTTGGATTGTATGATACAGGCAATCGTGTATTGTCAACTTCCGCAGGTGCAGGCAATTTAACAATCAGTGGATCACAGGTTAATTTAACCACAACAGGTCCTGGTGCTGTAACTGTTGGTAGCTCTACTGCTATTCCTATTATTACAACTGATGTCTATGGTCGTGTAAATGCTTCATCAACAGCAGCAGTAATAGCGCCAGCTGGCACACTAAGCGGAACAACACTAAACAGTACAGTTACAGCAAGTAGTTTAACTAGCGTCGGTACATTGACTGGCTTGACAGTTAGCGGTACAATCGCTGCAAGTACTAACAACAACATCAACATTGGTGCATCAGGATCCGTATTTGCTACAGTTTACGCTACAACATTTAGCGGTGTGTCAACAACAGCCAAATACGCTGACTTGGCAGAGAAATATACTAGCGATGCCGTCTACGAGCCAGGTACTGTAGTTGTATTTGGCGGTGATGCTGAAATTACTGTTACTAATACGTTTGCCGATGTAAGCGTAGCGGGCGCAATATCTACAGATCCTGCATACTTAATGAATGCAATGGAAGATGGCTTGCCAGTAGCACTACGTGGACGTATTCCTGTTAAAGTTATTGGCCCAGTTACCAAGGGTGACCTACTAGTTACAGCTGAAGCAAATCCAGGATACGCAACTAGCGTAGGTCGGAGCACAGAATATCCTTTAGCAGTATTTGCCAAGGCAATTGAAACAAATACCGCCGAAGGTACAAAAGTTATTACAGCGGTAATTTTATAATATGGCACAACAGTGGATCACACCCGCAGGCTCGCTTGGCAATTTATTGTTTGGCGTACCAGCATCAATACAACTTGAGTCGTTTGACAATACAAACTCGGGTGCCACTGCAATTTGGACATTGAGTGGTAGTACATTACCTAATGGACTTACACTGAGCTCAACAGGATTAATATCTGGAACTCCTATTAGACCATCGGATACTCCTGCGTATCAAACTAAAACTAATTATAATTTTATTGTTCGACTAACTAGCAGTGATAATAAAACAACTGTTGATGAAAATGGCGTAGAACAACCATATCGTACATTTACATTAACAATATCTAATACTGTAGAAGGCGACTTTAGTTGGATCACTTCTGCAGGCGACCTGGGTACTATTCCAAGTGGCGAATTTTATAAATTACAAGTACAAGCAGAAAGCGTAAGTAATAACGCAATCACGTACAGTCACGTATCCGGCGATTTGCCTAGTGGCATGCAACTTGTACACACAGGATACCTACAAGGTGTTCCAATTTTTACTACACTATTAGCAGTAAACGAGTCTCAGACTTATAGATTTACAATCAGAGCAACAAATGGCCTAGGTCAAATCAATGACAGATCTTTTAGTATTACTATCACTGACGTTAATGGCCCGGTTATTACACCAACCACTGTAAATCTTGGCTCGTTCTTTGATGGAAAATACTATAGCGAACAATTACACGTTGCAGAATTGAACCCAGCGGCAACCATACAATGGTCTGTTGTTAAAGGTACATTACCTAAGGGCTTGACACTAGACCAAACTGGTAAAATTAGCGGTTGGGTAGAACCAATTGATTCAATTGGAGAGTATGGTCCACAAGGCTACGATGGTAATAACACAAACATCGTTGGCTTAACCGGTGTAATGACCAGTTCTAATATAAGCGGAACAACCTTAACTGTTGGCCATGTAGACTCTGGTACAGTTGTTGTGGGCATGAAGCTAAGTGGTCCCGGTGTTTCTCCAGATACCTACATCGTTAAAGAACTATTAGGTAATACCAGTATTACTGGCGGCCACGTTAATATGTGGACTGTAAGTAATGCTCAAACAGTTAGTACAACTACTATCACTGGCGTTGTTCCTTCTACTGGGTTAGAACAAAATTACGATGGTGTAAGCATATCGGGCAATACATTAGTACATGTTCCATACGACTTTAATCAGATTACTGAAAATTTAGCATATAGTTTTACTGTTGAAGCATTTGATGGCGCCAACTACGACACACAAGACTATGTACTTGAAATTGTAAGTCGTGGTTCGTTTACTGCTGACAGCACACTCATCGATAATAATACGTATCTAACTACCGATGCCGGTAATGTTTATTTCCCAGTATTATTAAACACAGTAACAACTTTGCCTACTGCCCGTCAAGCAAGTTGGTATGCGTTCCGATTACTTGGACACGACTTCCAGGGCGACACAGTAATATATAATGCTGCTGACGAGGCAGGAACATTTGATGCTTACTTGCCAGGGTTTGACAATGGATTTGACGCATTACCATTTGATGATGCTGGTGCAACCGGTGTATCCATATTACCTGGTTTAGAAATTGATGATAAAACAGGTTGGGTATACGGTAACGTTATCCCACAAGGCGAATCATATAAAGAATATCGCTTTGGTTTCTATGTTAGCAAGGTACGCGACGGATTTACATCTAATAGTACACCTACATACTTTACATTGCCTGTACTAGGTGATATTAACAACGTAGTAACATGGAAGACTCCGAGCAATCTTGGAAAATTAGATAATGGAACAGTTAGCGAATTATTTGTTGAAGCAACTAGTCCATTAAATTTACCTATTACATATACTATTACTGATGTTGCTGGAAAATCTGCAAGACTTCCGCAAGGCTTAACATTATTACTGTCTGGCGAAATAAGCGGACGAGTAACTTTTGAAACATTTACATTAGATAATTTCACTACTACATTTGACAGTGGCTTGTGTACTATAGATAGAGATCATAAATTTGTTGTTAATGCAGCAGTTTCTACAGCATCTGGAACTATTAGTTCTACCAGAGAATTTACTATTACATTAAACATTATTGACGAAGTTCCGTACGAGAATTTATATCTCAAAGCAATGCCGCCAAATAGTCAACGACAACTTTATAACAACGTAATTACAGATAAAACAATATTTGCCGACGAGCTAATTTACAGACCATCTGATCCGTGGTTTGGTGTACAAAAGAATTTAGAAATGTTGTTTATTTCTGGATTAAATCCTGCAGACTTAGCTATATACCAATCTGCAATACAACAGAATCATTGGACCAAGTCTTATAACTTTGGCAGTATTAAAACAGCCAGTGTACTAGCTGATGATTATAGTGTTAAGTATGATGTAGTATATGTAGAATTAACAGATCCTGCTGAAAATAGTCAAGGCAAAGGCCCAGGATTAGAATTAGATTTAACAGGAATTATATCAAATCCATACATTGATATTAACGGCAAGACATATTCTATTGTTTATCCAAATACATCTGAAAACATGATATCACGATTGCGAGCTGGTGTAGGTTATGCCGACCAAAGTAGTTTACCTCCATGGATGACCAGTAACCAACCGGACCCTGTAGATAAAACTAAATTCTTAACACCTCTGGGATATACCAAAGCCGCAGTTATTGCTTACGCTAAACCAAACAAAGGCAAAAAGATTGCATATCTATTAGAGCAGTCCGGTATTAATTTTAATAATATAGAATTTACTGTTAACCGATATCAAGTTGACGACTACTACACTAGATACTACGATCCGGTTGCAAAAACTTTCATCGGTGGAGTTGAAACTACCTTTGATGCAGCACAACGTAGCGTTGGAACTATTGCCGCTACTGTAAACTATGCAGTAAATGTTCCATTTAGCGAAATCAATGGCCGCCCAACTAATTATATTAGAGCAGCCGGAGGCATTGATGGACGTAAAGATTTTAGCAATGGTCAAACTTTAATTTTTTCCCAACAAGAAAACTATACCGCTATATCCATAGATCATGCCTGGAGTAATTTAACAAATGCCTGGCTCGGCGATGACATTACAACTTCTGTAGTTGAAGGATATCCTATTGCTGGATATACCGGAGGCACAGGAACATACGATACCTACACTCTAATACCAGGGTATACAGAAAAACTAAACGGAACAGCCGCAGTTAATCAACGTGGCGGCGTATGGCAAATTAATATTGTTAACAATAATGTATACTTGACTTTTGTTAAAGAAATACAATTAAACGAACGTGTGCGTGTAATCAATGGTAAGAGCTACTCTGGCGCTATCTTATACTATAATCCAATTTTAACAACTGGATTAACTGTTCCTTATTACAAAATTTATGACATTAGTGCTAGCGGTATATCCAAGCCGACAACCTTTAACAATAATACAACCAAGTTCTTCTCTAATAGAGATCAATATTATCAGCCCGATAACTATGATAAATATCTAGAATTCCCCCAAAACGGAGTGTTTTAACTAAATGACTATATCTTCACAAATTAACCCAGTGTATATCGATGCGAATTTTCCTGTTCCCGGACAGGATAACGATACGCAGACATTCCGCACCAATTTTGCAACTATCAAAACTAGCCTTTATGCTGCCCAGGGAGAAATCACTGGACTAATGGCCAACGTATACGGTGGCGCTACTACACCATATGGAATTTCTGTTAATACTCTTACATTAGCAGGTGCTATACAATTTGCAAATTTAACTACTGCTCAAGTAACTGCTATATCTACCCCGGCATGTGGTATGACGGTATACAATTTTACTACTGGTAACATCCAAGTCTACAATGGTACTAACTGGGCTAACGTCACATTAAGTTAAACCTGTCTAAAGATATGATAAATACTTAATATATAGGATAATAACAAATGTCATCAAGCATTAACCCATTTAACGTCGACGGAACATTCCCAATTGCTGGTCAAGACAATTCCAGCCAAGGTTTCCGTGACAATTTTACCAGTATCCAGAACAACTTTATTTCTACTAAAAGTGAAATCGAAGATCTGCAACGAAATGCCTTATTAATTTCTCCACTTAGTGGACAAACTCTTAATAATGATATGGCAGGTACAGTACTTACACGCCCACAACTACAAAACTGGACACAAGCACCATATGTAGTTCCAAGTGGATCGTTGGCTGTATTTGACTTTGACGTAGCTAACTTTCAGATTTTCCAAACATTAGGTGACGGAACTGCCACAGCAATACAATTTACTAACTGCCCTCACGTAGTTGGCACTGGCGCACTAGGCTACGGTATCATGCGTGTTTGGTTTGATGTACAGAGCACAACCGATACTATCGTATTAGATGATAGCGTTTCAATTGGCGTTGATAGCATCACTGGAGCTACAGTAACTTATGATCCAGCAACTGGATCAATTGTAAGTACTGTTATTTCTTTTGACACCGTGGGCAAATACTTATTTGAGTTTAGTTCTGTTGACAATGGCAATAGTTATGCTGTGTCGGACTTGACTCGCAATCGTTCTACATTACCGCAAATTTTTATTGGCTACGGCCCTACTATCAAAGTAGCAAAGCAATTTGAGCAAGGCCAAGATGCTGCTAGCGCATTGGGTAGTTACAATTCTGTTGGTGTTGGTACATTAAGTTTAGCTAACGTTGCTTATACACAGATGGACACTGGCGGCATTGGTGGTTACTCTGTAACAGGTGCTCGCGGCAGCTTATTGTCAACAATAACTCCAGTACAACCAAATGATATCCTAGGTTATCATAATGCACTAGCATTTACTGGTAACGGTGCAGGTAATGTATTCCAACAAGTATCAAGCATTGACTTCTTTGCCACTGGATCTAACGTAGCATACGGTTTAGGTGGTAACATTGCATTCTTCACAGCAGATGATGGCAACAACGGTCCAAATAAAGTATATCAGGCAGTTAGTATCAATAACGACCAAAGTACAAAATTCTTCGGTAACGTAGTTCACGCCGCTGGTTTTGTTGACCAAGGTTACCAATATCTTGGTGCCCCAAGTACAGGATTTACACAAACTATTACTGCTGGTAAGAGCCGTTTAATTATTGATCCTGCTGCAACATTATCTACTGGTACAGTAACATTGCCAGCTGGCGCAGTCGACGGCACCATTATTAGCATTCACTCTACTGCTCAAATTACAGCATTAACTGTTAATTCAGCTAGTGGCACGGTTAAACCTTCTGCTGCATATCAATTAAATGCCGGTTCTGGTTCTCAGTTCTTTTGGCATAATGTAGAATCTACATGGTATAAAATCGGTTAATTAACCTAAAAACCATTTGACTCCTTGTTATTATTGTTATACAATAGTGCAAGGAGTTTTCATTTATGCAAATTGATTTAAACAAATATACTGACTTCGTTCGAGAAGTTACATCAGACAATTCAAACTACACAGACAAGTTAGTTGATACACTAGAACAAATTGAAGCAAACAAAACCATTAACATTGCATTACTGCTAACATCCGCAATTGGCTTGGCAACCGAGACAGGCGAGTTTGCTGAGATTCCAAAGAAATGCGTATTCCAAGGTAAGCCACTAAACGAAGAAGCTCGATCCCATATGAAGCGTGAATTAGGTGATATCTTTTGGTACTGGACTAATGCTTGTCGTGCTTTGAACTTAGATCCTAACGAAGTCATTGAAGAAAACGTAAATAAGTTAAAGAGCCGCTACCCCGGCGGTGAATTTGACCCGTACTATTCAGAGAATAGGAAACAAGGAGACCTGTAATGGGACACCCACTAACACCAGACTTATCTAAGTTAACAATGGACGAAGTTAATAAGAAATACGGCGAACTTCTAGCACGTATTACTTATGCATATCGTATTGGGCAAGCAGACATGGTACAACAACTTCAAATGCTATTAGAAGATTATCAAAATGAAATTAGTTTGCGTAATCAACGTCAGCTTGAAGAAATGTCTAAAGCAAGTAAGAACTTTAAAAATATTATTGATATACAATGAAGTTTGATCTCTACGGACAATTGGTTATTAGCAGTGATGAGCTGGTTGACGAATTATATCGTAAGCCTGATTTGTTTCTTGAAAATTTTTATGTCACGGATCCTGAGTCGTATAACCAATCAGTGGAAACCTTACACTTAGATTTTCCATTACTAAAACGTTATCTACCCATAGACTACAAAGAAGAAGTTCCGTTGGAATTGTTTGATCACGTACAACAAGAACGCTGGCACATGCCCGAAGAATACAAAACACTAGATATTGCACAACATATATTAGGGTTATGTACTACACAACCAGAGTTACAACGTGTTGGGGAAGAATTGCTATTGTATCAAGAGCGTGGACTATTCCCTTTATTACAATATCTAAAATACTTTGTAGATACTATGCGTAAGAATAATGTAGTATGGGGGTTAGGGCGTGGGTCAAGTGTAGCAAGTTATGTTCTTTATCTTTTGGGCGTACATAAAATTAACAGTTTATATTACGATTTGCCAATTGAAGAGTTTTTAAAATAAGCAGTAACCCAGGGTTATAAATACCCTTATAAGGAGAATTAATATGTCTAGAGTCTATAAAACAGTCAAAGGTAAAATGGTTGATATGGATAAAATTAAACTTGCCAACGAAACATCAATTGCAGTTGGTAATATGAAAGTTAACGCCCGCGGTGACGTAATTGGATCAAATGGTCAAATTGCTGCTGGACGTAACCAAGTAATGGATCGTGTATACGCAGTTGATCCACCGTCATACACACCAAATTCGCCAGCTAATATGGCAATGAGAGAGGCCGAAATGCAAAATAACAAAGCAAAAGAGCTACACAATTTAGTAAATAATTTAGTGCCAGCATCAACAACCGGTGAGCCAACAGACTCTACAGAATCTAATCCAACAGACTTAACTACTCCTGCTGCACGTGGTAGTTTAGCTAGTGCTGTTGCTAAAACTGCTACAGTTACACAACAACCAATTCCCGATCCACGTAAATCAACAAAAGGACCTAGCAGAATTTAATTATGTTTACACCAATTAAAATCAAATCAATGAGAGCATTAAAGGACCATGTGCTAGTAGCAGACATGAACTTTGATGGTCGTAAACTTTCAAGCGGTATCCAATTACTCAATGATGATATGCGTACAGCAGGTATTCGCCCACGCTGGGCACAAGTGTACGCAATTGGACCAGATCAACAAGACATTGCTATTGGGCAATGGATCTTGGTAGCACACGGTCGCTGGACACGCGGTGTTACAGTCGAAGATGAATCCGGCAAACGCACTCTGCGCCGTATTGACCCAAATGACGTATTGCTCATTTCTAATGAAGAACCATCAGATGATACAATGAGTAGTGCTATTCTTAAAGACAAAGCCGATCGCTGGTAAACAATGGGATTTCGTAAACCTGATTACGCAGTTATTAAGGACGCCTTAAGAAAAATTATGGGCGAAATACATTCCCCTTATAACGACGGATGGACAAGTAGTTCTTGCAAACATGAACTATATATGTTAAAATGTTGGCTAGACAAGGAATATGAGAAGTTACCAACATTTGCCGGGGAAGAAATATGGGAACAGGACAGAGTAATAGAGATACTCAAAAACGAGTAAGTAGTAAACCACCACGCTGTAGTTTATGTAAAAAAGAATACACACCAATGTGCGACTTCCTACAAGGACGTTGCCCGCATCATCCATCAATGATTTCAACTAAAGTAGTAACAACACGAATTCAAAATTTAATTAATTTTTTCAAAGGAAATAAAAAATGAAGAACCTAAACGATCTAAAACACGACCATCACTTTCAAGTTAGTTGTGTAAAAAGTGCATTCCGATTAATGGCATGTGGCGCTGTTTTGTTAGCCGGAGTAGATGCTCTTGGTGTTGCGGCTTTTATGTTTGCAGTAGCCGAGTTATTAGGTGTTGGCGAAGAGCTAGTATGAGAAACTTAAAGTTAGTTGATGCGGTTATTCAGCTACACGGGCTGGCTAATATGGTATTAGAAGAGACCGGCGACGAAACTTTAAGTGAATATATCCATAACTGCGGTGATCAGGTACATTTGTACTCGATTGATGACGATAAAGCTAATACAATAGCACAATCAATTATTAAACAGGTAAAAGAATGATAGAATTATGGACAGAGAAATACAGGCCCAATACAGTTGGGGATTATGTCTTTACGGACGCTAATCAACGAAGTCAAGTTGACGCATGGATTAATGAAGGCAGTATTCCGCACATCCTACTTAGTGGTAGTCCGGGCACAGGTAAAACTACACTAGCTAAAGTTCTCATCAACGAACTAGGTGTACAAGATTACGATACCCTACATATCAATGCGTCGCGTGATAACAGCGTTGACTTTATTAAAACACGTGTTGAAGGTTTTGTTAGCACTATGCCGTTTGGTAAGTTTAAAGTAATCCTAATGGACGAAGCAGACTACTTAACACAAAATGCTCAAGCAGTTATGCGTGGATTAATGGAAACGTATGCTGAACAATCACGATTTATTTTAACCTGTAACTATCCGCACAAGATCATGCCAGCATTACATAGTCGTTGCCAAGGATTCCATATCGAGAAACCAGACACTACAGAGTTTACTGCTCGTGCAGCAACTATCTTAGTGACCGAAGGTGTAGACTTCGATTTAGATACATTAGATAGTTATGTTAAAGCAACATATCCAGATTTACGTAAGTGTTTGAACTTATTGCAACCAAATAGTAAATCAGGCAAACTTAATACCCCAGGCGAAAACGACAAAGGTATAAAAGATTGGAAACTTGATGCAGTTGCATTATTTAAAGCAGGTAAGATTACCGAAGCACGTAAAACTATCTGTAGTCAAACAACCGCAGAAGAAATTGATGACATATTCCGCTGGATGTATGACAACTTGGAGTTGTGGTCAAAAGACCAAGCAGGGCAGGATCAAGCTATTTTAGCAATTCGCAAAGGACTTGTTAATCATGCAGTATGCGCCGACGCAGAAATTAATCTATCTGCCACCCTTATAGAACTTACTCAATTAGGATAACATGAAAGTTAAAGACTTACACTTAGTAGCATTTTATGTACAAAAGCCACGTGCTGGAGTACAAACACAAATTGCCGGTTGGATGAAAGATCCCGACAATTATCAATACGACGAACGTGTTGAGTTTACTAAAGGGCTAACTAATAAGGATGCTCAGTATGCAGGTGTTGTACTTAACCTTAGTAAAAAAACTGTAATAGCAAATCGTTATAATAAAGATCAGCGAGACTTCGATGCATTGTTTAAGTATTTCTTAGAAGCATACCCAAAACATGTTGCTACAGTTATGGCCGAACTTGATATTGAATACTTAAAACAGTTTATTCCTGAAGAAGAAACTAAAGTAGAAGATACAGTAGAAGAATAACTGTGGTTGATAAATTTAAAAGTTTATTCAATCAGCCGGACTGGGAGTTTATACGTAAACAGCATGATATTGTGTACTTTGACTTTTATGCGTCAATGTTATTGAATTCTGGCGTTGCTGATTTCATTGAAAAAATAAAAAATAAAATTCAAAATAGCAATCAGGTAGTTGTGTTGTATGGGTGTGGTCATCCAATTGGTGATGATATATTTCACTCAATAAACGAAGTTGCTGCCAACATAAAAAATCCTATTATATTATGTACAGGGCTACTAGGCAACATTGACGCAACTGCTTTACATTTTTCCGTATTCAATCAATGTTATTTCGAATACGAAGCTGCTGAAATATGGATCAAACACAATATAGTAATTGATAATCAACCACGCTCAAATCGATTTCTTAGTATGAGTAGTAAAGATTACCAGCAAAGAAAATTTATACTTAGTAAAATAATACAAGAAGATCTATTAGGGTCCGGCTATGTTAGTTATGTGCAAGACAACTTTGCTCCTATGCCTATGAATTATTACACAGCTGAACAAATTGTTGATATAACTACTCAAACGGATGTTATCAATAGCTACCTACCAATTAAATTAGATTCTCATATGAATTGGCGCAGAAATACAGACTATATGATAAACAGTTATGTAAATATGATAACCGATACCTTTTACGAGCTGAGTAATGGTACATTTATATCTGAGAAAGTATTTAATGCTATAGCGCATGGACAGATGTTCTTTATGCTCGCGCCGCCAGGAACATTGCAGTATCTAAGAGATCAAGGATATCAGACATTTGGTAATTATGTAGATGAAACATACGATACCATATCCAACCACTATCTCAGATTATTAGCAGTGACTAAAAGTTTTATTGACTTTGTAAAACAACCCACTGAAGTAATACATCAAGTATTCTCAGAGTGTTTAGATATACGTCAACACAATCGGGCTACGTTATTTCAAAATGGTAACACCTTTCACCCTAATATTATTAAATGCATTGAGCAAGCAAAACATGAAAAAATATAAATTATCGGAGGCCGGAGACCGTGGCTGGTTTGTAGGTAACTTTGATCGGGCAGTTTGGCGTACTCCAATGTTTGAGGTTGCATATATGTTTAATCATAAAGGCGATGTTAGTCCAACTCATGTACATAAAATAGGTCGCGAGCTCAGTTTAATTGCTAGCGGTCATGTTGTTGCCAATGGCGAGCATTTTACTGCTGGGGAACTATTTGAAATAGACCCAAATGAAGAATTATACTGCGAATATCTCGAAGATACCATTACAGTATGTGTTAAAACTCCTAGCGACCCCGACGGATAAATATCTATTATGAGCATGTTCGATATGTACCGCACTAAGAAGAAAAAGGCAGTGGATCCTAATGCTCCGCCACGCCCTAACTTACTTAATCACGAAAAACGTCTTAAAGATGCTACTCTTACACTAGAGCAAGTCCGTGACGAAAACCAGCAATTAAAGCGCCGGTTGGATGCTGTAGAGTCAAAACTTACGCATCAAACCGCCTATCTTAACCAATTACACACCTATATAGCTAGATCCAAAAAGTAGTAGACCAATAATTCCTTTTATGCTATAATATAGTATGAAATTGGATAATGGACAGCTAAAATGAAACAACAATTCTCTACATTAGATGCTCTTGCTACGGCTGTGGCTGCTTACAGCTATACTGAGAAACGGATTGTTCGTGTTAAACTCAGCGATGGTAAATTACCAAATCGACAACTTATTACTGACTACCTACTAGGTCGTGGTGGTCCATTTGTTGTAAACGATTTCCATCAAAAGGAAGCCGATGGCATTGTCAATTACTTGCAACAAACTGTAATTATGCAAAGCCTTAAAGGTACCCCCGATAGGTTCTTGGCACAAATTACTGAGCTGGTCACTCAACAAGACGTACTCGAAAAAGACCTTGGCATTCTAGCATGGGCACCAAAATTAGCAGACGACTATCAAAAGAGAGATCACGTTCGTGAAATCAGTGCTCGTTACGAACACTCGAGTCGCTATGTTGGCCGTGTAGGTGACAAAATTGAAACGGGCTTTACACTTCTTGATAAGCGTTATATCAAGACAATGGATTGCTATGCAGTTTATGGGTACGATGATAATGGCAATTGTTTATTTTATTGGGCAAAGACCTTAGATAAAGTTTGCGAAGTTGGCCGCATTAAAGGTCGTGTAAAAGCACACAACGAAGACGAGTATCGCAATAAGACTTGTGTTACTACACTAAACTATGTAAAGGTAATATGAAAGAAAGTATTATATTAGTAGATGCGGACGGCGTACTTTTGAATTGGGAGTATGCGTTTGAAATCTGGATGTCGCAACATGGCTTTGATTTAATACCTGGTGGGGAACTTAACTACGATATGAGTGTACGTTATGGTATTTCAAGACTACAAATTGTCAAATTGATTAAGATGTTTAACGAATCGGCAGCAATTGGATTTCTTCCGCCATTGCGAGATGCTATGTATTATATAGAAAAATTACATAAGGAACACGGGTATACTTTTCACTGTATTACTAGCGTAAGTTTAGACCCTAATGCCATCAAACTTAGAGAAATGAATTTGCGTAAGCTATTTGGCGAAACCGCATTTCCCAAAATTATTTGTTTAGATACAGGTGCTCCTAAAGATGCAGCTTTATATCAATATAGAGATACAGGTTGCTGGTGGATTGAAGACAAGGTCGAGAATGCCAAATTAGGTGCTGACCTAGGACTTAATAGTTTACTCATGGAACATGGTCATAATATGCATTACTATCATGACCATGTACGTACAGTTAAAAACTGGAAAGAAGTTTACGAGATAATTACCAGTTAAACCTCCTTGTAAATCTTAAGGATTTCAAGCACCGCGGGGTGGCGTTGTATATCTCGGTGATCAAATTCAATCCCTGATACGTATTTACAACGACTGTAGTCTGCTACTAAGCGTTGAAAATCGAGCAGTCCATTATCATCTTCCCTGCGATCTGCTTGGCGTGTGTCGCCAGTTACTACCATCTTGCTGCCTTCTCCTAATCGTGTGAGTAACATTTTCATCTGACTTGGTGTCGCGTTTTGCATTTCGTCTGCAATAATCCACGAATTCTTAAATGTTCTACCTCTCATATATGCTAGTGGAGAAATCTCTATTGTATTATCATCTAGCATTTTTGCGATTTCACTTTGGCGATAATATTCGCCAATGATATCAAATATAGGTCTAGTCCATGGTGCCATTTTTTCGTTAAGATCACCGGGTAAAAACCCGTGTTGCTCATCGTCGACACCTACAGCAGGCCTAGTTACTACTATGCGATCTACTTCGCCGTTTCTATAGGCTTTTAATGCCGCAAGGACCGCTAACATGGTTTTACCCGTGCCTGCAGGACCTGTAGCAAACACTATTAGCTTGTTCGGATCAGTTAGTAAATCGATATATTTTTCTTGCGTTAAACTTTTTGGGAGAATGTTAATTGGACGTTGCTGTGGTACCTTGCGGTACGAGTCCAACATTACTGTGTTGTTGCTTTTGAAACTACTACTACTATTATTGCCATTTACTACTAGAGCTTCTGCTCTGCGGTTTTGACGTTTAGACAAATGTGCCTCCTAAATAAACGTTGTTGTATTACTGCCTGTACTACAAAGATATTTAGGTTATTTGTTCTAAACCAAAAACGGCGTGTTTATATTTTACGTAGGAAGATAAGTATTAGACGGTCCAGATTTTTGTACCCATTCTGCGTAGATTCTGTTATTACTGTCCCACTCTAACTCACGTATTTCGTAACCAAACTTTTCAGCTAAACGTATATGTTCGTCAAAGCTCCAGTTATAAAAGGGAATATCTTCGCACTCTGTATTACCATGATCTTTACGACCAGGATTGCAACGCCAGTAGATTCTAGTATCTCTAGTACGCATCACTCGCATTAATAAACTGATTTGATGCTCGATATCTTCTACTGTGCCAAAGTTAATAGAACCCAAGCAAAATGCTACATTAAATCTCTGTATTACACCTTGCTTGACAAAGTCCTCTAAACTAACTTGCTGGTCAGCTTCGGGAAATGCAGGATCAATACCAACTAAGTTTGGAATATGTCCTCTAAATGGATTAATGCCGCAACCGACGTCTAAGACTTTTTCGCCGGGTTGTACTTTTTCGATTAGCTCATAACCAGAGTATTGGTAGTTACCAAATTCGCGATTTCTGTTGCGCCAAGCAGTTGAAAAATAAGTATTAAGTAGTTCTTGATTTAGTGTCATAATTGTTGTATAATATCAAATATTTAACTAGAAACTTCCATGCTCAAAAAATTACTTCTAACCATTTTATTAGTCCCTGCCGTTGCTTTAGCTTGGGAACCAACTCGACCTATTACAGTCTTAATTGGCAATCAACCTGGATCGGGGAACGAAGTTGGGTTCCGTGCTATCAGTGCCATTGTTATGAGAGAAAATCCCAAGGCCAACTTTGTTATAGAGTTGAAACCCGGCGCTGACTCTGTTGTTGCTATGAATATGCTTTACGAAGCCAAACCCGATGGTTATACTATTGCAATTCCTAGTTACATGAGTACCTTTGTTACCAACGACATTTGGCAAAAGAATCAAAAGAAATTTGCCTACAATAGTTTTACCAATGTAGCAGGCATGGGTAAAAGTCCGTTGTGTATTGTTGCTAATCCTACTAGCAAGATTAATACAGTTCCTGAATTAATCGATTATGTACAACACACCACTAAGCCTGTTACTGTAGCTGTTGGCGGCGGGGCACACCGTATGACTTTTGAATACTTTATGTATAAGGCACACGGCAACAAAGACTTAGTCAAGACCTCTTACTTCCCAGGTCCACTACAAGCAGTAACAGCAACAGCAAGTGATGCAGGATTTGAGTTTGGTATTATGCCTGTGGCTATTGCTAAACCTTTAATTGACGCCGGCAAAGTTAAGCTAATCGGTGTTACTGGTGAACGCAAGGTTGCCTACTACCCTAAGGCAGAACCTATCCTAGTGGGTGGTAGTCATATCGATGTGTTTGCTGCCTGGGCATTAATTCTACCGCCTGGCACACCTAGCGACATTGTTGCTTGGTATACTCGTAACTTTGTACCTGCACTAGAATCAGCAGAAATTAAAAAGTATTACGACGATAACTTAATTTTCCTGGACAAGCGTGAGCTAACACCCTCAGGGCTTGGGCACGGTATTGAAAAGTTACGTGCCACATGGATTCCATTAAGCCAACGTGTAGATTTAACTAAAGAATGAAATATATCTTTATAGCAGGAGTTCCTGGTAGCAAGTGGTCTAGTGTAAGTAAAAACATTTACTATAGTCCCGATGTTGATCGTAGTGACTATAGCGAATCTAGAACCTACTGGCACAACGCATCAGGTACAATGCAATTGATGCATACAGGTGCATACTTTGATCCCGGTATGGAGTTTGATATACCCGCAGATCTTACTACACTAAGCAAGGCAGAACTAGAACGTAGGTTTGATGAGCCGTTTAGTGGCGAGGGTGTGCGTATTATTAAGAGTCATATATTTTGTCACAATATAGATTTTATTCGCCACACATGGCCAGATTCGCCTATTGTGCTAGTACATCGCGGCGACGATGCTAGTCTAGGTTGGTGGGTTAAATGTGGACATTTCAATATTACCTATCCTAACTATGCGCCGTATTATAAAGACTTGCGTCAAATGGCTGTAGAAATTAAAAGACAAAATGAAGATATGAGAAAGCATTGGGAATATGCCAGCTTTGTACATACCAATAGAGAATTGTGCGATCGCTTGGCAATAGCATATCCGCCAGAAGAATATCAACAAGTATATGCTGACAATAAGATAAGGGTAAAAGTATTATGACAGAAAAAATGCAAGTATGGCCTAACAACAGTCGTTGGGAAGGCACTAAACAATATAGTTCATGGCACTTTGACCCTACACGTCCTCCAGAGCCAGGTAAAGATAGTTACACTTATGTTTGTCGCTTTGATGCAGACTTTACAGAAGAAATTAAAGCCTGTATGCCCTTAGTTACTAAGAACACCTGGGCCAATCGTAACAAATACAAAATTAAAGACGAGTTATGGTCGGCTAGTGCAGAAGAACAAGACTTAATTAATGCTGGTGCAGATCCCAACATGCCTATATTTGAACGTGCAGGTAATTGCTGGCATATTGCCAAGTTTGGCCTTATTAGTATGCATTTAGGATTACAAAAATGTGATATTAACTTTCACAACCAAAGCACAGGACAAATGCTTGTAGAGCATATAGATAACTTTGCTGGAACACACGCCCGTGAAAATAGTTTTAAAATTGCAGACATTGACGAACACCCAGATCGTATGCGCCGCTTTACTATTATGCTAGCCGACTGGCAACTAGGACAGGTATTTCAATTAGGCAATGCTAACTTTACACAGTGGCGTGCCGGCGACTGTATTACCTGGGAGTGGAAAGACATTCCACACGCTACTTGCAACATGGGTTGGTGGGATCGCCCTATGCTACAAATTACTGGACGTACAACTCCAGCAACCACTAAACTATTAGAACGTGCTAGCCAGGATCTAGTTATTAAATTATGAAATTTCAAAACGTAAACATTGAAGAAAATCCCAAATTAGGTTATTATACTGTGGGCGATAACGTCTATTACAGTAAAGTACAAGCCCTAATAGAAGCCACTAACACTGATCAATTTCCTACATGGGATTTTAACAACAACGTATATGGCCAACAAGACTGGTTGCAGGAACCAGAAACAAACATACGTGAATTATATAGATTACGTGCTCAACAGCTTAGAGACAAATACGATTACATTCGTATCGAGTGTTCAGGCGGTAGCGATAGCACACAAGCATTGTTTAGTTTTTTATTAAACGGAATACACGTTGATGAAATAGTGTTTCGCTATCCCAAAGCCGGAACAGAAAAAATTTCAATCGATGTTAGAAATTATAAATGCGAAAATACCTTAAGCGAATACGAGTTTGCAACTCGTCCACTCTTGGATTGGGTAGCAACAAATCACCCCCAAGTTAAAATTACTGTACATGATTACTCAGCAGATATGTTGTTAGACGAAGATAGAGATGAGTCTTGGGTGTATAGTGCTAAAGAGTTTTTACAACCAGGACATGTTACTAAGTTTCCTAACTATCAAACTATTGAGCAAAAATATCTAGCCGATCAAGGCAAGAGCATTTGTGTGTTATATGGAATTGACAAGCCCAAGATGTGTATTCGAGAAGGTAAGTGGTATTTGTATTTTATGGATTTTCAAGCCAACTATGCTAATCCAGACATTGGAGACTACACAAATATTACTAACGAATATTTTTATTGGACTCCCGATTTCCCGGAGATTTTAGTTAAACAAGCACACTTGGTTAAAAACTGGTTTAACATGGCAGAAAACAATCATGTACAATTTTTAGCAAGGTGGCCAAATCACTCTGTGGCACAACGCACCACATACGAAAACTTAATTAAGCCTTTAATTTATCCCGACTATGATCCCTTGACCTTTCAAGTTAATAAACCCGGTAGCAATTTTTATTCAGAAATGGATCAATGGTTTTATGAAAATTTCAAAGATCACAAACTCTATCATAGTTGGCAAGCAGGAGTTAATTTTGTTGAGTCTAAGATAGACAACAAGTATTTTAATAAAGAGTTTGGTAAGCCAATGGGCTTTGTAGGATTTCTAAGTCCTTTTTATTGCCTAGGCGACGCCGTTGTTAATAGTAATGTTAAACAACAATTTACTGTTAATATCCACGACCGTTTTTAATGAGTAAAATAGAATTAACTAGTTATGCCGATGTAACATTTGAACCTAATAAAAAGTTAGGCTACTACTTACTGGGCGATCGCATCTACTATAACAAGTTACAGGCTTTGTTAGATGAAGCCCGCCAAACTACACATGCCGTTAAATGGTTCTTTAATGATGCAGAGTTTGCACGTACTACGTGGACTGAGGAGCCCGCAGAAACAATCAATGAACTGTATCGTCGACGTGCTCAACAGTTGCGTGATCGATATGATTGGATTCGTGTAGAAGCGTCTGGCGGAGCAGACTCTACTACTGCTATCTTTGCTTTCTTACTCAATGGCATACACCTAGACGAAGTTATCTTCCGCTATCCCAAGTCTGGAGAACGGAATGTAATAACAGGCGCACAGGATCTAAGTTGCGAAAATACACTTAGCGAATGGGAGTATGCGGCCAAGCCCTTGTTTGATTGGATTAGTACACATTATCCTCGAACTAAAATTACATTCCACGACTACTCTGAAAACTTATTAGCCGATGAGGATCGTGATGAGTCGTGGATCTTCCGTACACGTCATTTCTTACAACCCGGACACTATACTAAACACACAAACTTGTTAGATGAGCATAAACGTATTGCCGACCAAGGACTAAGTGTTTGCGCTTTATACGGCACAGACAAACCTAAAGTATGTATCAAGGATGGCAAGTTCTGGATGTACTTTGTAGATGCTCCTACAGGTGAAAACGATCCTTACTTTGGTCAGTACACTAATATGAGTAACGAATACTTTTACTGGTCCCCCGACTCTACACGCATACTAGTTAAACAAGCACACCTTATTAAGCAGTGGGCAGAAATGCCTTCAAACCATAAGTTGCAGAATTTGCTACGTTGGCCAAATAACAGTTTTGCCACTCGCACAATGTATGAGCAATTTGTTAAGAGTATTATATACCCAGATTATGATAGCAATACTTTCCAAGTTGTAAAGTCAACTAACAATATCTATAACGAAATGGATCATTGGTTCCATACTAACTTTAAAGGTACACGATTGTACGATACCTGGCAAGCTGGCGTTGACTATTTGTTAACTAACATTAACAGTCATCACGTTGGCATTAAAAAAGGCACCGCTACAGACTTAACAGTTTACCAAAGTCCCTTTTATTATGTAGGCGAATGTGACATTCCTGTTACTAGTCCGTTGCCGAATCCAACGCCCGTACAAGACGCTACGTACAAACACATAATCAACGGTAAATTATCAATTTACTAATCTCGGTATAAATAACTATAGCAACGCCAACATTCGTTGACGTCGGACCACAAATTGACGCCTGGTAACCCTTTACTACTAACCACGTAGAACGCCAATTCCCGTAAGTAGATTCTCTACTAGCAATTAAAACTTTTGCCAAAGGAAAACAAAATGACAAGAAAAATCACCTGGGTATTAGCTCACGAGCCATATAACCTATTCTTACGTGCCGCAGAACATTTCAGCAAGACAGTAGCTGAAAAGACCAACGGCGCTATTGAAATTGAAATATTAAGCAACACAGACTGGGAACAAAAATATAACAATGGTCAAGTTGTCGATCGTTATAAACTATTAGATTTAGTTAACGAAGGTCGCATTGAAATTAGTCAAATGTACACAACTACATTAGGCCAATTGGATAAAGATATGTATGTATTAGACATGCCTTTTATTTTTAAAGATCACGAACATGCACAGCGTACTTTAGAAGGTGTTGCAGGACGTCGTTTGTTTGACAGCTTAGAGTCTAAGTCAAATGTTAAAGGTCTAGCCTACACCTACTCTGGTGGCTTCCGTGTTATTCCAGGTAACGAAGTTATTGCTACATTAGAGCAATTTAAAGGTATGAAAGTACGTGTTGCTAATTGCCCAGTTGCTGAAGATACATTCCGTGCGGTCGGTGCAGATCCAGTTGTTATTGCTATTGAAAAATTAGCAGACGCTTTGGAATCTAAAGAAGTTGATATGGGCGAAAGTACATATCCACGTATCTACAATATGCGTCAGAACGAAGTTGCTACAGTTATTAACCACACCGAACACAGTTTATTCTTAACCAGCATTATTATCAACAAAGGCCTATGGGCAAGTTTAGATGCAGAAACTCAGCAGATTTTTGCTGATGCTGCTATCGAAGCTGCACGTATTGAGCGTGTTGAAAGTTTAGACGACGTAACGGCTGTTCAAGAACAAGCTAAGAAAGATGGTATTACCGTTTCTTATCTAAGCGAAACAGAACGTGCTAAGTTTAAATTAGCAACCGAAGTAGTGTATGATCAGTATCAAGACTATTTCTCTGAAGGTCTGGTAGAGCAAGTAAAACGCAGTTAATTTCACCAAAATAAACGGACGGGTATTTACAACTCGTCCGTTTTGTCGTATAATTACATATAATCACACAGGAAGAACATGAAAAAAATTCTAGCAATTTTGCTGGCCACTCTTGCCCTATCGGCCCAAGCAAAAGAAAACATTACAATTATCTACGGATGGAATCCTAGCGACGTAGCCGCAAACTTCCATCGTACACTAGCCGCAGAAGCAAATAAGCAACAAGACAAATACAATTTTATATTTGACACTAAGCCAGGTGCTGGTGCTGCTATTGCCGCTATGTATGTGGCAAAGACTCCGGACACTATACTAGCAACTAGTTCGGCATTTTGGATCAGACCTAACTTCTTTCCAAACGAAAGTCATCGTATAGACGACTTCCGTGAACTAATGCCACAATGTGATGCTCCACTAACTCTAGTGTCAGCAAAGTATAAATCGTTTAGCGAAGTTCCTAAAGACAAATCATTGACTGTAGCAGTCAGTGGCCTTGGTATTACTACACACTTGGTAGCTACAGAAGTTGCTAAGAAGTATCCTAACATGACTGTAATTCCATTTAAGAGTACAGCCGATTCAGTCATTAGTGTACTTGCCGGTCAAACAGACTTTGGTGTAAACTTTGTTGGCGACAGTGAGCAGTATACATTACCGTCAAGCAAAACAAAGTTGTATATGCTAGGTGTTACTGGTACGCAACCTGTACTGGGTGCTAAAACTTTTGCTAGTCAAGGGCTTGATCGTACTACGGAATCGTTAAATGCTCCGGCACACTTAGTAGTTCCTGTTACATGGTCAGAAGCTAAGTTTAAAGAAGTACGTGCTATCCTAGTTAAGGCAGGACGTACACAGGCAGTATTAGATTCTTATAAACCAGATCATTGTCAAAGTTTAAATCAAATGTCAGATGATCAAATCCAAGGTTGGTTTAATGCTCAAAATGTTCGTTGGAAACGTATTGCTTCTGGTATTACACTCAAGTAATGCACGGAATTGAGCAAAACCCCAAACTTGGTTACTACAAGGTTGGGGATCAAACTTTCTACTCTAAGCCTGAAGCTCTTATATACGCCACCGATACTGATCAATTAGTAGCATGGCATTTTAATCCAGGAACTTATGCTAAAGTTAACTGGACTGAAGAACCCGAGTCTGACATACGTGAGTTATATAGACTTAGAGCCGTGCAACTCAGAGACCGTTACGATTATATTCGTGTAGAAGCTAGCGGTGGCGGCGATAGTACTACCGCTATCTTTGCTTTTTTACTTAATGGTATACACTTAGATGAAGTTGTATTTCGTTATCCCAAGCAAGGAGAAAAAGGAGTAAGTGCTGATCCGTTTACTACATCAGCAACTAATACCTTAAGCGAGTGGGATTATGCTGCCAAACCATTGCTAGACTGGATTAAAACTCACCACCCCGCAGTTAAAATTACTGTACATGATTACAGTGAAAATATGCAGGAAAGCGAAATAGCCAAAGACGAGTCTTGGGTTTTTACTACCAGAGATTGGTTTCAGCCGGGTCACGGCACTAAGCATACGCACTTTGGCACAAGCGAACATAAAGATCTAGCCGAATCAGGTAAAAGTATTTGCGTCTTGTACGGAGTAGACAAACCTAAGGTTGCTATAATCGATGACGGGTGGTATGCGTATTTTATAGACTTATATGCTAACCATCCCAATCCTATTGTAGGCGACAATACTAATATTACTACAGAATTATTTTACTGGACTCCCGATTTCCCAGAAATCTCAGTTAAGCAAGTGCATATGATACGCCAGTGGTTTAACATGCCACAGAATAGTCATTTGCGACATTTAGTAAACGAGCAGGATCCTAATAAGCGTACTGCCTACGAATTTATTGCCAAGAGTATTATATACCCTGACTATGATCTAGCAACATGGCAAACTAGTAAGCCCACTAATAGTTTTTACAACGAAATGGATTATTGGTTTTACACTAATTTCAAAGATACACACCTTTACGATACATGGGAACGTGGATTACAATTCCTTGTTGATAAAATTGATAAAAAATATTTTTACAAACATTTTGAAAAACCGGTCGGACTTGTGTTAAACCGTAGCCCATATTACTACATTGGCCCAGCAGAGCAACAAGTAACATCGGGCATTATTAAAAATAGAGATTATCTACAAGCAAGTGCAAAATCTATTGTTACAATCAAAGACAAGCGAATTGAGAAAAAAACTATCTAATGACTATCCACGGAGTTGAAAAAAATCCTAAATTAGGATATTACAAAGTAGCTAACGAGATTTTTTACTCTAAGCCCGAGGCCTATATCTATGCTACACAAACAAACAATTCTCCTACTTGGCACTTTAACGAAATAGAATTTGCTAAATGCAAGTGGAACATAGAACCCGAGTCTGACATACGTGAGTTATATAGGCTCAGGGCACAACAGTTACGTGACCGGTATGATTGGATTAGATTGGAGTGCAGTGGCGGAGGTGATAGTACTACTACTGCATTTGCTTTCTTACTCAATGGTATACACTTAGACGAAGTTATTTTTCGATATCCTAAAAAGGGCGAAACAGGTGTTACTGGTGATGCTAGTAATACTAGGCCAGAAAATACTCTAAGCGAATTTCAATTTGCTGCACAACCGTTATTACACTGGATTAAAACTAACTTCCCCGACACCGTTGTGAGAATACACGACTTTAGTGAAAATATGTTAGAGGAAGAAAAGACTAGAGACGAATCTTGGATTTATCAAACTCGCCACTGGTTTCAACCGGCCCACGCAGACAAGTACAATCAATTTAATTTAAAAGAGCATAGAGATTTAGCAGATAGTGGCAAAAGTATCTGCGTACTAACAGGTATAGACAAACCACGATTGACTATTATCAATGACGAATGGTACTGCTACTTCCTTGACGTACAGGCAAACAGCGCACACCCTATAGTTGGCGACTATACTAACATAACCAATGAGTATTTCTTTTGGACTCCTGACTTGCCAGAAATTGTTGTTAAACAATGTCATATGATACAACAATGGTTTGAAATGCCACAGAATCAACATTTACGTTATTTGTTAAAGTGGCCAAATACTAGTACTGCTATGCGTACCAGTTACGAGCATATTGCTAAAAGTATTATATACCCAGATTATGATCTAACTACTTGGCAAACTAGTAAACCTACTAACAGTTTTTACAACGAAATGGACACTTGGTTTTATCGTAATTTACAAGACAGTAACTTATATCGTGCTTGGGAAGCTGGACTAAAATACATAGTTGACAAAGTAGATCGTAAGTTTTTTGACTACGAAAACAAGATACCCGTGGGACTTAAATCAAATTTAAGCCCATTCTATTATATTGGGGCAGCAAGCCCTGCTACACAAACAGTTATACAAAATAATGAGTATACTAATAAATCTACAAAAACATTATACGTTATTAAAGATCGTAAACTTAAGACCATTATTAGATAAATAATTGTACTATGCCTGCAAATATTAAAGACTTATTAAACAACACAAAAGAGATTTTTATGACGGACTCAGCAATTAGTACATTGCTGGACTTTGAGCGTGTTTGTGATGAGTTAGATTTATATGCGTTTGCTAACTGGAAAAACGGTGAGCTAGTAGAAGGCCCAATTTACGAAAAATACTTTGTAAAATGTAGTTTTATGTGGCCATACAAAAAGATGCCAGATCCACGTGGTGCTCAACGTCTAAGCGAATACGACTGTGAAGTAACATTTACACAAGACTCATTTGAGCACCCAAAGCAAGTAAAAGATCCTAAGGACTTTAAAGCAGGTACAAAAGTACCTAAGATGGTCAAGAGCCCGATTTGGCTAGTTGAAATTGTTATGCCTAAGAAACTAATGCAAGACATCCAGCAAGGTGCGCTAGAATTAGAATCAGGTACAGTTGATATGGAAGAAATCGACCAAGCATACGAAACAGATGCTGCCGACGATACTATTAATCAGCAGGATAACATTGAGCAAGATCAATTAGATCAGGAGCAACAAAATGCACCGCAATAATTTATTTGAAGGCCTAGAACAAGGCGATCTAGCTCGATTAATACACCCCGAGCTACACGTTGACGAATTTAAAAGCAAACTTGGCGATGACCAGGATGTTGTTGTATTAAGTTTTAAAGTAGACACTAAAGAGCCAGCAAACGACCTAGTAAGTTTTGTTGAAAAAGGCTATGATTGGGTACTTGATGCGGATGTTAGCTCAGGTGAAATGGACGATGGATCTTATATTGTATTTGTTGAGTTAGATCGCAATGAGCAAGCTCCAGAAAACATCATGCAGTTAATGGAAGAGATCATGGGCTTAACTGACCAGGACACTACAGACTGGCGTGTACGCTATTATAAAGCGCACAAAGAAAAAGAATTAAGTTTAGAAGCACTACAAGAACTAGTCCCTACAACACCAGAAGCATACGAAAAAGCCTACGGTCACGAAGAAATTGACAAATTAAAGGCAATTGCTGGGGTTAATGTAGACACTAAAGCACCCAAAAACGATTATACCGAAAGTTTACGCAACTTAGCCGGTATTATACGTTAATTCTGTAACAAAAAATACACTCAAAAACGCTAAATACTTACATCAAGTAAGGAGTAGTTATGGCGTTTCAATTTAATTTTACACAAGACCAATTACAACAATTTTTGCCGCAAAACCAGCATGTTGAGCACTGGTTTGAAGCATTGGCAAAAATTTTACCCGATTACGATATTACTACCGTACCGCGTGTAGCAAGTTTCCTTGGAGAAACTTATGTAGAATCTGCTGGTTACACAGCAATCCAAGAAAATTTAAACTATCGCCCGGAGACGTTAATGAAAATTTTTGGTAATCACTTTCCTGGTGGATTATCAGAAGCTACACAATATTGCAATCAACCTAACAAACAAGAAGCTATTGCTAATCGCATCTATGCTAATCGTATGGGCAACGGCGACGAAGCAAGTGGTGATGGTTGGAAGTTTTGTGGACGCGGTCTAATTCAGTTAACTGGTCGTTCTAACTATACAAAGTTTGCTGAAAGTTTAAGTATGAACGTAGACGATGTTCCTGACTTTTTACAAACATTTGAAGGTTGCGTACAATCGGCTTGCTGGTTTTGGGAAGCTAATAACTTAAATCAGTACGCCGACCAAAATGCTATTGACCACGAATCACGTATTGTCAATGGCGGTACATTAGGTTTACAAGAACGCCGTGCTGCATTCGAACGTGCAGTTCAGATATTACAAAGCTAATGTTTACATTTATAGTTAATCATCTATTGGGTAATATACCAACTTGGGTTTGGCCATTTGCCGCTGGCGGAGGCCTTGCTGTGTTTGTAATTGCTGGTATCGCTAGTCATATACAACCTGTTAGAATTTATGCATTGATTGCAAAACCTATAGCATTTATTGTATTTGTACTAGGTGTATTCTTTTATGGTGGCGCAGGAGTTATTGCTATTCAGCAACAGCAACTACAAGAAGCACAACAAAAAACTCAGTTGGCCGAACAAGCCGCTGCTGATGCTACTAAACAGTTATCAGACGCACTTGCCGCCAATGAGCATTTAGTCAAAGGTCGAGGCTATGGTGTAACACAGATTATTACCAAAGACAAGGCAAAGATTGACGCCGATTGTAAAAAGATTAACGATGATGCGTGGGAAGACTATAACCGTGCTGTTAAAAATTCAGGTAGTAAGATACCAGGACCTAAGAAATGAAAAGATTAATTGTTATTTCATTATTCCTATTGTCTGCTTGTGCTAGTAATAAAGCACAAATCATACCAAATTGGCCTGCGGCCCCAGCAGACTTACAGGAACCTGTACCAGACTTAACACCGTTGGCACCAGAACAACGTAACCTAAGCGATTTAATTGAAAACTCAAACGAGAATTATACACAGTACTATATCCTTAAAGAAAAGTTTGAAGGATGGCAAAACTGGTATAACACACAACAAAAAATATGGCAAGGCCTACAATAATTAAAGGAGCAAAAAATGGCATTAATTGATTCAGTATTAAATTTAATTAGTAAAGGTCGTAAAGAACCGTTAACTGGTTCTCGGTCAGAGCGTGAAGCTAAAATCAAAGACAAAGCCGGTATGGTTATTAACGTGTTTGCAGCATTGTTAGCATTTAACACAGTTATTGGCGGTGGCTTAAGTAGTACCGTAATGAACAATACTATTAAAGCAAATGATTTGTGGAATTTTTACCAAGCTAAATCAATTAAACAAACACAGTATGAACTAACTGCACTAACAGTTAAAGATCCTGTGTTAGCTAAACAATTTAATGATAAAGCCAAATCTTATGATGAAGGTGCCGAGGGTAAAAAGGCGTTGTATGCAGAAGCTAAACGATTAGAAGCTGAGCGCGATCTAGCTAAAAAGAAATCGCCTTGGATCGGTTATGCATCAACTGCATACCAATTGGCAATTGTATTATTATCTGCTAGTATCTTAGCAGTTCGTATGGAACTGTTTTGGGCTAGTTTCTTAGTTGCCGGGTTAGGCCTAGCGTTAATGAGTCAAGGTCTGTGGCTTTGGTTTTAAAATGAAAAAACTTTTATTAACTTTATTCGTATTAAATTTAACAGGGTGTGCTGTATATGATGCAGTAACAATGACCAAGTACGATCCTAACGAATATTTGTTAATATCGGAAATTCGTGTTGATGCTCGCCATTATGCTCAAGGATGCGGAAATCCTGTTATGAATCGACCCAATGCTATAGCTATGGCACAAAAGACTGAGTTATTTGAAGTCTACAGTGAAAACTTGCCTTCTAACGGCGACGGCACAAAAGCCGCAAAAGCTCTGAATGAAATAGCACAAGGGCTAGTTGCACAATATAATACAGGTAATCCAGTTAGCCCATTTTTTTGTAAGTTGAAGTTCGAAGGAATCGAGCATAGTGCCGACACAATACAACACGTTTTAGGGAATAGACCAAGATGACATTAGATGATATTAATCAACAATTAGCCGCACTTGTAAACAGTGGAGATCCTACTTTTGCTAATGCTGCAAATTATGTAGCACAGGCAGTACAAGCAGTACACGCAGGACAATTAAGTCCACAAGAGCTAGCGGAAACGCTAAAAGACGTGCAACGACAAATGGAAATTATCCAGGATATGAGCCAGTTGCAGTATAAAGAAACATTAAATACTTGTATCAACGGTCTAATTGTGATCGCCGGTGCAGTACTATAAAGGAGAAGTAACATGAGTATCGAAAAGAAAATTGCAGATGCACTAGTAGGATTTTTTGGTAAAGCTAAAAGTGTAGAAACTGCTGTAGTCGCTGAAGTTAAAAAGGTTGAAAAGTTTGTTGTAGGCGAAGCTAAGGGTGCATTTGAAAAGGCACACGATGATGCCGTAGCCGCTAACAAAGAAGTTAATGCTATTAAAGCTTCGTTACAAGATGCTTTAACTCGTGCTACTGAATTACACCAAGCCGCTGCTGATGCTGCTACTGCTGCACAAGCCGCTGCTGAAGCCGAAGTTGCTCGTTTCAAAGCATTAGCTGCTGCTCACTCAGCAGATTTAGCAACACAAGCAAGTCAGATTATTGCTCCTCCTGCCCCAGCACCTGCGGCTGAAGTAGCTCCAACAGAAACTCCTGCTGATCCGTCTACACCTGCTCAGTAATCAAATTGTAACATTCTAATCCACAGTAAAAACTAAATAGTGTTATTACTGTGGATTTTCAATGACATCAAAAGTTCTATTCATTCTCAAACGTAGAGAAGATTTCAATGCCAAGGTGCATAGCCATGTTGGTTTAAGCACGGGCTTATATAATTCAGCTAGCTTTGTACACAACATGCTTAACAAATCGGGCGTCGAGTCGGTGCTTGAAGTTGCTATAGATAATAACTGTATCGATAGGTTAGTAACCAAACACCGACCAACACATGTTATTATCGAAGCTCTCTGGGTAGTACCAAGTAAGTTTACTGTATTACAAAAGTTGCACCCTGGAGTAAAATGGATTATTCGACTACACTCTGACATGCCATTTATGGCTGGCGAAGGTAATGCCATGGATTGGTTGGGTGATTATAGTCGTTTTAAAAATATTATTGTTGCGTGTAATGCTCCACGTATGTTGCGTGAAACAAAACTATACTTACAGCATTTAAATCAATGGAGTAACGCAGAAACTGCGGAACGTGTTATTTACTTACCTAATTACTACCCACAAGATTATGTAACTAAACCATTTAACAAGAACAAGTACTGGGTTGATATTGGTTGCTTTGGTGCTATTCGCCCGCTTAAAAATCATTTATTACAAGCATTTGGCGCCATTGAGTTTGCTGAAAAGATTGGCAAGCAATTAAGATTCCACGTTAACGCTGGGCGTATCGAAATGCAAGGCGGACCAGCATTAAATAACCTAAAGGGACTGTTCCAACAAATTTCAGACCACGGGCATCAACTAATAAATCATCAATGGACTCCTAGAGAAGGATTCCTAGAGTTGTGCGCTAGTATGGATATTGGCCTACAAGTTAGTTTTTCAGAAACATTTAACATTGTCGGTGCTGACATTATTAGTCAGGGTGTTCCTTTGGTAGGTAGTCGAGAAATTCCTTGGGCTATCCCATTTACTGGGGCAGCACCTACAGATAGTGCTAACATTTGCCAGAAATTACTAAATGCCTACAGATTTCCACGGTTTAATGTTAGACTAAATCAGTGGGAATTGACACGCTATACTAATAAAACTGTTCAAGTTTGGGATAAATACTTTAAATAAAGGAGACATCAAATGTCTAAACATCACAGAGTAAGAACACATCACTGGCGCTTAGGTCGCTTAGAAGTTAAAGACCAGATTTTTGAAACTGAAGCAGCAGCATTAGAATTTGCAAATAACGTTGAAGGCGCAGATAGCGTAAAAGTTTTTGATCATCAAGATCAATTAACTCATGACGTTGTTGGCCCTGATTCTACAGAAAGTTACGCTTAAATGAGCAAGCACCACGTTAAAAGTCACCATTGGTACGATGGTGTTTTAAAGACTATTGAGCATACGTTTGATTCTTTAGAAGATGCTATGCATCACGTTAAACTTAGTGGTGCTAGCCATGCTAAAGTGTATGATGCAGATCACAACTTAGTACACGCAGAAAATCCCCCAGCTACTAACAGCTACGCTTAAAAATACATACTAGCTCCATAAATACACTTATAAAATCAATTATAAGAAGGAGCTAAGTGTGACTCAAGCACAATACAATAAAGAAACTGATTCCGAGCAGAAAAAAGAAGATTGGATGAATGCCAAATGGCGTCCAATGATGGGTTGGATGTATATGTTTGTGTGTTTATTCGATTTTGTTCTTGCTCCTATTGCGTGGACCGCAATCCAAGCATTATTCCACGGCGGCATTACTACACAATGGCAACCATTGACCTTACAAGGCGGCGGTTTATTCCATGTTGCTATGGGTGCTGTTATTGGTATTAGTGCATATGGACGCACTAAAGAAAAACTAGAAGGTGTTGCTGGAAATAATCAACCAATGGGAACCACATACGTTCCACCTGGCGGTATGCAGGGTGGAACGTA
>Ga0208497_1000159_pt1 | contig 36027 bp, 33 predicted proteins | sample CryBogCBE25Aug07_FD_184555 | JGI IMG/M metagenome (GOLD analysis project Ga0208497, IMG submission 184555) | Freshwater microbial communities from Crystal Bog, Wisconsin, USA - CBE25Aug07 (SPAdes) | ecosystem: Environmental > Aquatic > Freshwater > Lake | place: Crystal Bog, Wisconsin, USA...
GATTGAGCCTGATGTCTTTGGCGTAATCCGGCAAAGAATTCTTGACTGTTTCAATAAAACTCATGACGTTTCTCCTTATACCGACAGTGTTTGGCCGCCAATGGCACGATTACATGCACAAAGTTCTCCCGTTTGGCAGGAATCCAATACACGAAGTGTTTCTTCAGGATTTCGACCCACATCCAAGTTGTTGACAGTGACATGCTGAATAACATTGTTGGGATCAACGACAAATGTGGCACGCAGAGCGGCGCCAGCAGGAGCATAGAACGCGCCCAATTGATTGATAAGGCTGCGTTCGTCCCGCGCGGTATCTGCAAACTGTGTATGGGTAATCTTGGCCAAATCTGGATGAGCCTTCTGCCAAGCCACCTTGCAGAATTCATTATCGGTACTGCCGGTGAGCAGCACTGCATCGCGATCGGCAAAATCCTGATTTAGTTTGTCGTAGGCCACGATCTCTGAAGGGCAAACAAAGGTAAAGTCCTTCGGGTAGTAAACAATCACCTTCCACTTGCCTGCAAAACTGTTTTGGTCGATGGTAAAGAAAGCATCATCCGGCTGTCCCGGTTTGACTCCAACAATCTCAAACGCTTCTAACGTATCTCCTACTGTTTTCATGGTAATCCCCTATTGTGTGTAGTTGTGTGTTAATACCTATTATTAACTATCACACTAATTTAGCATTTTATACACACTAAATCTATGGATTTTTGATGGTTTTTCAATACTTTGATTCTATTGCAGCAATAGGCAATGTCTATTGAAAAATAAAAATAATAGGAGCCGAAGCTCCTATTACTAACCTTTCTGTTACCAAGCGGTTAACTCTGGAAAACTACACCGTTATTAGGCGGCTAGTGCCATGTGGTAATTGCTATCGTTTGCATTTACTTTTTTTTGTGCTGATTACGTCAGTCACCTTTCGGACGCATTGAGTGTATTACGCAGCCTGTCGAAACCGATATGCCCCATAGTTGGTGGAGCATCGGGGAATCGAACCCCGGTCCAAACTGATTTTAGTTCAATGTTTACGTCGTTTATGAGTTGCGTCCAAAACGCTTTTAGCTAAGAGTTTACTACCATTAAGCGTATTTATAACAGCTTAATGATCAAAAAGCAATGGATATTACCGTTATTTTTTAAAACAATGGATTGATATCATAGTGAGTAAAACTCCTATGGTGCCTACTGAACACACAATAATGCCGGTGGTGATTGATAGATATAGTGCCATGATAGTGACCTCCGTTAGTTAATCACAAAAATATTTATACGGCTTCATTTCGTAATAAAACTGTAATATAATTATTTATGTTGAAAGAGATCTAGAGCAGCAATTTAGGGATGCTGTCAACCTAGCGAATTCCCCGGGGCGTTGACATCCTTCGCTTGGACTCGTTGAAGCCTTGCACCCAACCAACTGTTACACAGTTTACCCCCGCCGGATCATGAATATTTAGTTTGGGATAGGGCCGGATTGATTGGCATAACAAAGCCCAAAAGGAACGGGTATGATGGGAAGGGTAAAATTTATATTGAATATGGACAGTATCTTGGCAATTTCTCTTATGAATTTCTTTATGAGATTGACACAGAAATTATTGATGTAATTTTTCATGTCAGTCAACAGTTTTTCAAAATCCACATTGGGAATACTGACTCTGATGTTGATCGGCAATACCCAATCCAGGGGAAATCCAATTATGGGCAATTTGAAATGTTGAATGGCATTGATCAGTTCCTGATAGGTCACTTCGGCTTTGTTATAAAGTTTTTTAGCAAATGCTACCAAAGCATCATGTATTTGCTGTATGGTAGGAGGGTTGATCAGTAGATCGATGATTTTGCCCAAAACGGTCTTGATAAGGTTTTTCAACAATAGCGATAATGTGGGAATGCCATAAGTGATCAGATCATAGGCTTCCAATCCAATTTCAATAATAGTGAGTATCTTTTCAATTTTTTGAAATAACAGTCCCATCAAACTGTAAAAGATTTTTTCTACCAAGGCTTCAATTTCCAGTTCTATACTTTGTATATTGATAAAAAATGGAAAAGGAATACCCAATGTTTTCAATATGGCCAATAGCTTGTCTTTTCCTTTATGATACAGTTCTGTTACCGCAGCTTTGATTTTTTCGTACAAATTGGGATCAAACAGATCACTGATATGAAGATTCAAAACAGGTAGTTTTAAATCTAAAATGGCCAACCCAAATCTTTTTAATGCGTTATATAAAGCGTACAGCGCTGTCCAAACAGGATTCAATATTGATTGTAGCAAATAGTTATAGAGCCTTGATACGATTTTTTTAATATCTGTTATGGGGTCTATCACAAATTTGGTGTTGCAGGTAATACCCAGCAAGGGTACAGATATACCCACCACCTTGGCCACAGTGCCTGTACTTGTGCTATTGGCAACGGCTGATTGCAATGAATCAAAGATACCCTGCATGGTAAACGAGCCTGCTAGATTTATGTGTAAAACAGGTTTTTCATGCAGGGTCAAATGTATTGCAGATGCCAGTGACATTGTGATTACTTGGCCAACGCTATTCCGGTGGTGCCTTCAATATATTGATCGGCATAGTCCTGTATGGCAGGAACACACACAATGATTTGTGTCTTTGGAAGATCAACCATGTTGCATACGCCGGTGTTGATCCAGGGAATTAATCCAATATTGCCAGCACGATCCACAATTACCACACGCATGGGCTTGGAAACTGTAACGGTGTCAGCGTTATCACTTTCAAATCTTGCCAACAGCTCTCCATCATTGGTCAATTTGACACTTACTACATCACCTTCACGATGTGATTTTTTGATTAACATCATATCTCCTTTTATAATTCGCCACTTTCGGCCATCTTGAGCATGAGACTGTAGTGCTCATATGCTTTTTTCACGGCCGGGTATTTGTCCTTAAACAACTGTTCTTGTTTCTTTTGTTCCATTAGGGCTTCAAACATATTGAAATGACCGTGGCGCACCAGATTATTAAAAACCTGTGCTTCAAATTTTGCCAGGCTTTCTAGCTCACTCTCAGATATTTCGACTGTATAAAGTCTCTCTGTTTCCAGTTCGGGGGCCAGTTCTTTGGTCATGTTATAGTCGTGGGAATATTGAAAATAAGCAACATTTTGTTTGGTCCATATGTGTGCACGTTTACTTTTGTCAAGTATTTTTATCCCGTGTTTTTCAAGCCATGATTCTAGCAGGTCTTGTTGACTCATGGTTTCAACCTACGAATGTCATTTTTGCGGCGACTGTTTTCTTGTTCTAAAAAAGCCAAACGACGCAGAATTAGATTTAGAGCCTGCGCCTGTTTCTTCAGTTGCTGTTCCATTTCTTCGACTCGCGCTTGGGGTGTTTTCATCTAAATTAATCTGCTAAAAAATACTTAAGTTCTGTGTAGCCGCCAATCAGCTCTTCGTTGATAAAGATTTGAGGAACTGACCGTGCCGTAGGCACTTGTTCTAAAAGATCTTCCTTGCTATACCCATCTCCAATCTTTCTTTCCTCAAATTCAATGCCTTTGATTTCTAATAGACTTTTTGCCTGTTCGCAATAGCTGCAATTACTTTTGCTCCAAATTATCACTTTCATTATTTTTCCTTTAGAGATCCGGTAGTTCATGGTAATTAATATCAGAACTCATAGCCCCTACTACATAATTGGTTGATTCAGTTTCTTGTAAAGCACTCTGTTTTTTATTGATTTGAGTATGTTTATTGAACCAAGGTATAGGATTTGACTTGGGATATTCTTCCAAATATTTGATTCCAATATCCTTCAATCTGGTAAAGGCGGTCCAATCCACAAAGTCCTTGAGGATATTGGAATTGAGTCCAATTACCACGCCCTTTTTAAAAAGATAATCGGCCCAACTTTTTTCTTCCTTGATCACTTCCATGTACATGGCATAAACTTCGTCACGGCATTCCTGTTCCAGTTTTACAAAGTCAGGATCATCCTTGCCTACATTGTTAATTATCCATGCAGTCCATTCGGCGTGTAACAATTCATCCTGCAATATCAAGCTGATGATGTTGCCGTTACCGATATAGATTTTATTTTCTACCATGGCCAGGCTGGTAGCAAAACTGACCATGAATCTAAACGCTTCCAGCGCATAGCTGGCGTTTAGTGCCAACCAGATAGCTCGTTTATGATCATGCACAGAAACCTTTTCTCCCAATTCTTTGCGACAATTCAAAGTATGCAGGTCTTCATAATATCGACCAATGTTGGCCGCCATGTCTATGATTTCTTTGGTATCGTGTATTTTGTTGAACTCATCTTTGGGAACGCCATACACATTGCGTATGATATGACTGTAGGACTTGCTGTGTATGTTTGTTTCAAAGAAACTCCACACATTGACAAGAGATTCCATTTCCGGAACACTAACTACTGGACTAAAGATCTGCGAAGGAGCGCGTCCTTGAATACTATCTAACGCAGTTTGTCTTAAGAGATTGCTGGTAAAAATATGTTTGACTGCATCACTGGCATCTTTATGATCCATCTTGTCTTTGGTAAGACTGATTTCTTCAGGAACCCAAAAAAAACCTCTTTGTAACTCCTCGAACTTGGCTATCTTGGGAAATCGAAATTCTTCAAATCGCTGAACAGTGACTGCCCCGTCAAGAAACATTTTTCTCTTGAGGTAATTGGTTTTATTTGTTAAATCGTATTGACCTTTACTCATGTTATATCCTTATAGTTTACAGGATTCGCATGAATCCTCATCCTCGATTGATTTAATAGGAACGATGACCTTTGTAACTTCGCTGTGTGTATTCAAAATATTCTTGCTGCCAGTTTTACTTATTAAACTGTAGTAGATGGTTTTCAACCCCCAACGATAGGCCAACATTAAATTTTTGGCGATCAGCGTGCCTGGAATCTTACCGTCCTTGAAATGTGCCGGAGAATAAAAGGTATTGGTAGAAATGCTTTGATCAATATAGGCAGCTAACACTGCAGCCGTTTTCAAGTATTCCACACAGTCCTTTTGATTCCACATCAATTGATATCTATTCTTTAGACGTTTGTATTCCGGCACTACCTGGACAAAGCTGCCCGCTTTGCTTTCCTTGACACTGATCAATTCCATAGGCATTTCAATACCATTGGTACTGTTAAGTACTACTGAACTGGATTCTACAGGAGCAATGGCCATTAGAGTAGCATTGCGTATGCCGTACTGTTTCATGTTAACCCGCAAATTTTCCCAGTCCAAATTGCCGCTGGGTTCAAAATTGGTAAGTTCGTCCACATTTGGGTTACGCCTTTCCCAAGGAAATATTCCTTGTCCGTAATAGGTATGTTGACTGCGTTTGCAGGATCCTCGCTCCTGTGCCAGTTCCACACTGATTTCGGTAAGATAAAAAGCCTGATGCTCCATCCATCGTTTGACTTCTTTGAGAGCAGATGATTCACCATATTTGAGATTGCGGCGTGCATGCCAATAGGCCAGATTGGTGATGCCAACTCCTAGTGGTTCAAAATCTTGATTGGCCAATTGGCTTTGCACAGATAGAAAGTCTTGATAGCTCAAAAGATTGCTCAAACTACGAACCAGCACTCGACAGGCCTTGCGCATCTGTTGAGGACTGGTAAAAGCTCCCCAATTGATTGATCCAAGAGTGCAAAGAGAGATCCTGCCGTTTTCGTCTTCAATACGTTGGAATGGACGAGTGGGCAACAAGATTTCTTGGCAGAGATTACTTTGATATATAGGATCAGTCAAGGTATTAAAGGGTCCTTGATTAATCACATTGTCAATATTGACAAGATAAATCCTGCCAGTATCTGTTCGTTCTTTGAGTATTCCATTTTTAAAGATTTCTTCAGCAGAAACCACTTTCTTCTTGACAAACTTATCCTGTTCGTAAAAATGATAAAGTTTCTCAAATTCCTTACTGTCTCTATAATAGGCCTCGTAAAGATCAGGAACCTCATGCGGATCAAACAATGTTATATTTTCATTGTTTTTGTAACGGCGCCAAAACAGTGATGATACCACTACTGAATAATCCATTTGTCGCACACGGTTTTCTTCGGTTCCTTGATTGTTTTTCAACACAATCAAATCTTCAAATTGAGCATGCCAAATTGGAAATGTCACAGTGCAACTGGCATTACGTATGCCACCTTGGCTATTGTGAGTCAGAACCATTGGGCCTTCTTTATTAGAAGATGCAAAAAATGTGTGAGTATCTTCTACCGTGATATCGATATAATTTTCATCATTGTCTTGCACAAAGTCAGCAGTTAATAACCTAGTGAATCCTCCTTCGGTTAATACTCGATCTTCAGTGTTAATAGTCTTTGGTAATTTTTGAACAAATGATCCCGTCTGATCCAGGCACATTATTGGATGATTTACGGAACAATTTAGTACTACACCATTTTCAAATTCCAATCGAACTTGGTCTTCTTGTTTGACAACAGTTTCCCATTTATTGGTAATTGTTTTAAAAACAATCGTGCCTGTTTCGTCTTTACTCTTAATCTTCATACCTACTGCTAGGTCTTTAATTTGAATTTTTTTAGTTTTTACTATTTTCATAATCTTCTTTTGTTATTGTTTCAATGTCGTTAAACTTAGTAGACATTTCAAATTGGCTGACCTTTAATACTGTTTTACCTCTAGTTTTTCTGTAATATTGATCTAGTAAATCTTTTGACTTAAAAAACTTACCGTCTACTTTGTAGAAAACTTTAGTGGCTAAATTAGCATAGTCATTCGAATTTGTTTGATATTCTTCTTTGCTTATTGTAACATTTTTTCTTTTAGGAATTGAGTAAACTGCTACATTCCCGGTATTATGATGCTCATATAACTTTTTATCGTAGTGTTCTTTTTTCACTAGTTTCCGTTCACCGGTGATCTTATCTACTACCGGTACTAGACCAAACGTGTTTCCTACATATCTACCATTTGAATTTTTAAATTTATCTTTGGTAATAGATACTCTTGATTTAGTAACGGTGTCATACGCAACTACTAATCCTTTTGTTATTCCTACATACCTGCTGTCACTATCAAACTCAGATTTTGGAATTCTACAAGTTTTCTCAGTAACAGTATCCAATGCTAAGACATAATCTTTAAATTCAGTAGAGTGAATATTAGGATCAAAGTCAGTAGTAAATATCTTTTTAATCCCTAATTCTGTTCGAATGTTCATCATGCCTTTTGAAACATGCATATGGTTTCCTGTAGCAAATTCTTCTACTGACACTCGATATGTGTTGCCTTCTATATCTTTACACAAAACCGAACCTGCTCCGCAGTTTGTTCCGCCGGCAGTAAGAGAATTTAAAAAACTAGGATTTCTACCAACTTGATGCTTTTGATGAAACGCTTTTTCTGCGACAAAGGCATCACTCCTAGTCTTAAAATATTCCACTCGGTATTCAAATGTATAGGGGAACTTTTTTAGTTTTTCTTTAAAATCTACTACAGTTGAACTAGTAAAATATTTTACCAGCAAATCGTGCTTATTGCTGCCTTCTACTCCACGAGACCCCGAATAAAACTTTCCAGTTTTGGCGTCTTTTAAAGTATAACAATAATAAGCAGAATTTGTTAGCATATTTGTTATTGATCCATTATATGATTCATTTAGATAATCTAGCATTTCGCATACCTCCATAGTATTTATGCTGGTATGCGAAAAACTATTACTTATCCTCAGAATCTCCTTCGTCTATAATTTCTACCCAAGTGTCAGGAGTTACACAACAACTACGTAGATCTGCGAACCATTTCTTTAAAAAGGGCACTAGTCCTGTATGTTTGATCTCGCCATTGCGAATTGGCGCCCCTAAGGGTCGTATTCTGCCTATTTCCAGACCAATTCCGGCTCGTTTTGATGCATATTTGGCCATCATTTCGCCGGCTGCAAAGATGCTGTCCAAAGTATCGTCACTGCTGATTAAAACGCAGCTGGAAAATTGTTTGGTAGTGGTTCCCAATCCGGCAAGCACAGGAGTGGCCAAGGTAAAATGGCCGTCGCTGGCACATTCATAATATTCTTTGACCAATTTCAATCTAGCATCTTTGGGCTCGGCATGGAACGCTGTGGCGGCTGCAACAGCGTATCGCACTTGGGGAGTTTCAAAAACCTGACCAGTGGCACGATTTTGCACTAGATATTTTTCTGTCAGCTGTGCGATAGCTGCATAGGTATAATCTTCGTCCTTGCTGTGATCTATAAAAAGATCAATGATATTCCATTCGTCTTCGGTATACCATTCTAAAAGAGCAGGAGTATACATGCCAAGTTCGATATTTTTTTTCACAATTGAGAAAAGTTTTGGAGGTGTGTAGGTTCCGTAAACTTCTTTTCGCAGCATGCTGACTCTTTGCCTGCCCGCCACATACTGATAATTGGTGTTGTTGATCTCGGGGTTTTCATTTTCGTCAATTAAATTTACCATGGCCTTGAGCAACAATTCATCTATGGTCTTGGTACTCATTCCATCATGCAGTTCCAACTGGGCTTTGATCTCAATCATTGACGGACTCACGCTGTCAATTCCTCTACAATCATACGCCACCTGTCTTTGGATTTTTGAAATGTCTAACGGTACTCTTTCTCCGTTACGTTTAACCACTGTGATCATTACTTCGACCTTTTATTATTTTAATAAACTATACTGACGCGATGATATTTACCTTGGAAAAATGACTTGAACCATATTTTCCAGATAAAGCGTTTGATCAATGTCTTGGGTATTAACTACCTCGCCTGGCGTGTAGTTTAAAATATCTATGCCATTTACAAAGACTAAATTATATAACTTTGTTTTAGAATAATCAACCATCGTTCTAACCTCAATTTGGTGATTTTTGAATGGTTCGCTGAGCTTGAGAGTGTATCCAATCATCAAAGCCAGAGTGAAGTCATCATAGCGATTTTCCACTATTATATCCCAAGGAGTGGGCCAATGTTTGAAATCGTAAGGATCCACTTTGTGATGATGAGCAATCATGGGAGCGTTGGCCCAAAATTTTGCTGTGGACTCCAAAGGATTTTCCCTATGGGTCAATGCTTTCCTAAAATCAGACCATGCCGATAATCTTTCGTCCTGAGATAGTTCAAACATTATTGTAACTGGCTATATCTATAAGTAACTGTTCCTGCATAGGTTGGATTGATATATCCCAACACTATGCTATTGGTAATGGTATTTAATGATGCCGTAAATATGGTACCGCCGTCGGTGGATCCAACATATGAGTAATTGTCGGTAATGGTGGCTGTGGATCCGTTGGTCAACAATGCAGTATTCACGAACAATTTGCCTTTTCTGGCAATATTGGCCGATGATATTAGTAGATTGTAGTCAATTGATGTGGCAGCTTGATATCCATTGAAAGGCAAGTTGGCTATTGACACAGTTTGTGTTGATATGGTCAAGTTTGCAGAATAGACCGATCCATTGTTTATGTAAGTGGATCCACCTATAAACCAACTGGCCGTTGATACGATAGAGGTAGTGGTTGAATTGATATTTGTAAATCTAGTTGAAAAGTCTCCCGACGACACATTGCCATTGGATAAAAAATTAATGATCGGAGTTACAGGATTGAGATCACCGGTGAGATTGTTTCCGACCTCTCTGAATACATTGTAGGCGCTGACATGGTTGGTGAAATTGTTGCCGCTGTTGTTTCCAACATAGAATCCTTCACGATTGATATTTAAAAATTTGTTATTTTCTAATCGTGTACTGACAGGTCCAACGAAATTACCCAAGGCAATATTTTCTCCGTGAACCACTCCTCTATTGCAATTTGTAAATCGTGAATTTATTATAACTGTATCACGTATATCGTAGTTGGATTGTATTCCATAATACAATCCATTGAATGTGCAGTTCTGAATAAGAAGATCTTGTGTGGGCAATGATCCTTGTCCTCTTATGTCTATTCCGGTGTAATTGATATTAGACGAGGTCGATCCGTTTACTCCAACAAATCCGCAATCAATAATGTAAGAACACTGCGCACAATCAGGACGCAGCAAGGGCTGTATAGAAGTAGATGTGGTCACTATGCTGGCATCATACTTAAAAGTAATACCAACAATGTTGATACCGTTAGGTGGAGTGGAAAAAGCAATACTGGGCCAGGTATTAGTTCCATCTGTAAATTGCAGTATTGGGCCGTTAGCTGCTATTAAATTCAAAACAGTCTTGCCTTGACCATCGCCAATTAGTGTAACGTAAGGAGGCACAAATATGGTGCCTCCTATGTAATAATTACCTGCAGGAATACGCAGTGCAGCTCTCGCGGCGTTGTTGCCGTTGAGTACAGCATCTGCATAAAATGCATTAATGGCTGCCTGTATCTGAAGGTGGGTAGGAGTTCCATCATTGGTAGCTCCAAAATCAAATACTGTTACAAAATCATCCAGTTTGCTTTGAAAAGTTCTAGCAACTGTGCTTGTGGTAGGATATCCGGGATAGTATCCTGGAATATGTCCTTGATATTGATAGGTGGAAGATGTAACTGAAACTGTAAAATTGAGATCATTTTGAGTTAAAATTCGTGTGTTATTACTGTTAGCTGCACCATCCGCTGTGCTTTTGCCGATGTATAGATGTTCGGTATCCTCTGCCCACCCAAATTCGCCAGGAGATAATTGCGGTATTCCTGTGACGTTTTCTTGTCCTCGACGTACCTGAATTTTTGCAATTTCAATTATGGCCACTTGATTTTCTCCTACTATGCTCTATTTATCGCTCTAAACTCTCTTTGCTGCTTTGGATAAATATATGTACATAAACGGAGAATAAAAAATGTTTTTAACAGTAGGCATTGTTTTGATAGCGCTAGCAGCACTGGTTTATTTGATTGTTCGACGCAATAAAAATTCCACTTCGGCAGTAACAACCAGCGTCGGACCTGCTAACCCGCCGGTATCACAGCCACACACTCCCAAACATTCCAACGACGATTCACCCGATAAGAATATACGATTATAATTTGTAATATTCTTCCACTTTGGACAACCATTTGTCCTGATATTTGGCAAAATCTTTGGGCCAAAGGTCAAATTGTTGATATTGTAAATCTCTTGAGCACATGAATATGTGTCCTTCTCGTATGTCTGTTCCATATACTTCATTGTGAGCTAGTATATAGGCCACAAGTTGTATGTAATAGTCTTCAACCCATTCTTGTTTCTTGGGTTTATTGGTCTGTTTATAATCACACACTGAAGGATTGTTTTCATACACTGCTACCAGATCCGTCGTGCCACTATATAGTCCGGGATAGTAAAGACTTTGTTCCATGGCCCATACTTCGTTTACTTTGCTGAGTCCGTTGGCAATAATTTGATCGGCCATAGCATTGGCTTGAACATGAACTGGATTCTTTCCCGGCATGCGTTCTAGACCTGCTAGAAATCTTTCCAAATTACCGTGCATGGCGGTTCCAACCCCGGCTGCTTCTGTAGTGATTTGCTGTGCCTTTTCTGCGCCAACTCGCTTTTTCCATTCATTGAGCGCAGTCATATCCTTGGTAGCGCTCAAAATAGTGGTCACGCTGGGCAACTTTTCTCCATCAGGAGTACGATATACTCGTTTGCGAGTTACAGGATCGTTTATTTGTTCACATTTTTTATACTGGAATTTTTCAACAAAAGGAGGAGGATTATATAGTGTCATAAATTTAATTATAACAAACTTTTATTATCGTGTCAAATCCTTTACCGCATTGTGCGCCATCTGATCCACGGTTTTGCCACCTAGATCAACAGGCAGTTGTGTTTTATCCTGCTGAGATGGAACACCGGTCTTTAATACCAATCCATTTTCATTGAAATCATCAACCACAGTCATCAGTAATTCTTTCAACTTTGGATCTTGATCAATTTCGGATGCAAACGTATCATAGTCAATTTTGCCGTAGCCCTCAGACTTGAGCAAATTGGTCACTGCTTGCCAGGACAGAGTGACCGGGGTGTGTTTGACAGCTCCCCGGCCACTGAGATTGCCCAATGCCAGTTTTAGGTCATCCGCAAAACTGTCAGTGATTTCATATAACCTCATTTGGCCAGCTTGCTGATTATTGAATGTGCTTCGGATAATTTGCGAGCGCGGCGTTGTTGTCGTGATTCACGCATTTCACGCCCGGCTGTTTCTGCACCGCCTGCTGCTGCATCGCTGGCTGCGAATTCATCGCTGTCCATTTCGTCAGCATCGTTCATGGTATCTTCTTCGTCGGACATTCCCATGTTTTGCGGAATTTCGTCGGTTAGCCCACCGGCCAATGCGGATACTGCACGGGTTATTATTTCTCGGCTCTGTGTCAAAGCATCCAATGATTGCTGCAAGGCCGGTTGTATGGTTTGTTTAAACTGATCTGATTGTGCCTGTCCAAAATTAGCTCGAATACTGTCTGCCAGTTCAATCATGCTTTTAGTTTGATATTGTCCCACTCTCTGCATCCAAACTGTAAAATCGTTTACCATGTCAGTGCCGGCAGTGATGTCTTTGGCCTTGCCTTCTTCATCCTCTCTGATAAATCTTTTAATACCTTCGAGAATGATCGCATAATTTTCTTTTATGGTATTTTCAGGTAAGCGCCCTGTTGGTCCGCCCGTGCCGTATTTTTTCTTCAGGTGCTCAGGATATGGCTTGCCACTGGCAGTGGTTCCGGTACGCATGGCTTTGTATTCGTCGCCGTGGGCGGCTACTCCGTTCTTGGGTCTACGTCCTAATGTATCATTGGATGGTTTGGATTGACCACCTTTCTTGGTGTCATAGGAATAAAATTCCGATACCAAATCAGCCGAAGGAATACCCTTCTTTGATTTGATTCTTTTTAACTTGGTTGATTTTGTTTTGGCTTGTTTCATAGTCATTGATCCCATTTTTGATTCGTCGGTTTTCTTCTCTGGAAGACCTTTCAGTTTAGTGGCAGCAAAATCGTGTGCAGCTTTCTTTGTCATGCCTTTGGCAGCTTTAGCAACAGCGGCACTGGGCGCTTTCATTTTGCCTTTTTTCACGGCATTTACCATGCCCATGAAACGCTGCTGTTTTTTGCTCACTGCTTTTTCTGACACAATTCCTTCGGATGTCTCTTGACGAATTGGCACTATTTTATTTTTTTCTTGAGCGTATCTGGCCGCTTTTTTGGCCTTGCTCATATAACGGTCAGCATCCTTTGAATGCTGTTCTACCTCATCGCCGTGAACAGATGATAACCCTTTTACAGTGGATTGAGCTGATTGCAGTTTCCGTTTTTTGGACACTCGGTCAGCTAGATCGCTACTAATTTCATTGACCCGAGCTGATTCGCCCAACATTTCTTTTATGCGTGTGTTTAATAAGTTTAGCATAAACTTGTCTTGCTGATATCTATTATCGGCCAATAAATCATTAAATCCCGCGGTGCTTTCTGTTTGACTCAATTTGGTTCGCAAGTGATTGCGTGCGTCCTCTAATTCTTCTCGAGTGTATTTGGTGAAATTGATTTTTTTCCCAAACTTTTTGAACATGGTTTCGTTCAGAACCGCGCTGGAAATGGGTATAGTGAATGTGTTTGTTTTCATAGTTCTAATCCTAGAAAGTGTTAAAACTATTTATCGCAGACGGCGCAGTTTTTCAAATGATCTCAAGATATTGTTTTTGGTAAGTTGTGCTTTTTTGTACGCCGTTTCTTTTTTTATCATAAGTGCTTCGTAACGATCCCACGCTTGTTGTTTGATCAAACTGTCGCATAAACGTTGGAAATTTTTCAATTCAAATAGACTGAATCCATATTGTTTATCATCATCTAACAATTTGCAGTTGACATAATGGTTCAAGGCCAACGCATTGGCCACAAGCAGTGCAGTTTGTGGCAAATTGATTCCACTGTAGATTACATGCTGTTGGCTGTTGAAAATGTTATAAAATCCTTCATGATCTTTGACAATAGAATAATTGCCCAATCTAGTTGAACCATCTTGCTGGATCGACGGAATGGCCACTCCTTTGGCCCTGAAATCCGCTTTGATTTCCAGGGCTAGATCTTCAACTTGTTTATAAAGATTTTCTTTTAGTTTCATGACCGCGATTAATGACAATGTTTTTGCTATCATTAGTTAGCTTGTATACACCTTTCCTAACTAAATTCTGGGCGGTCCAAGTATCGTGATCATCCAAACTGGCTATTTGCACCACAGCTTTGGGATGTCGATCGATAAATTGTTGTTCTTCATTTGTGATGACAATGGGTATACCATCCAAAATCTGATGCAGCTTCATGTTCAATGTGCTCTTGATAGGATCACTACCAAAGTAGATAATACTCCAGCAACCACTGTGCCTGCAGTGCCGACCAATACCTTGATCATGCTCATGTGACTTTTTTCAATAATTTCTTGCAATCCGCCCACTTTCTTTTCAATCTGATCTAATCGATTTTCTAAATTAGAATAGCGCAAGGCGCAAAGGGCAACATGTGTTTCTAAATTGGCTGATTCAATATCTGTTGGATCCGATGGTGACATCTTGTTTTTCTCCTTACAAACCACTATTTTTTTACGCATGTGCCTTGATAACAGTATTACAATCTCGAGAACTTTCCAAATCAAATACTGCTTTTGTAATATTTATCGTCTCTGATAGATTTTCAATGATAGGTACCTGATTTACGTCATCTAACAGCAGCCCTATAATGTTGCCTTGTGAATCGTGGTAGGCCTGTGTTCTGTCAGGACGGAATCTAAAAGTCCAAACCCGGTGTGTTCCTTTGTATTTAGACCCAAATCCCAGCGATTTAATGTCTAGCAATTCCACAGTAGGAGCACTATCATAGTCTATATTTGATCTAAGCCCTATACATTGCTGTAGTGTTACCCAATTTTTATACTGATTTTGTTCCAGGACAGTGCCGTGATTTGGTCGACTAACTGGCGGTTTAGTTATATCCACAAGTGTTTTAATTTCAATAAATTGCATTATGTACCTACTTTATAATAGTTCAGTTATTTATTATCAAAAAAAAAGGCAATCTAAAAGATTGCCTTCTTTTCATTATATTAATTTTGGATTAATATGTGAATGCAACAACTGTTGCACTGCTGCAACTAACTGTCTGGTAAGAAGCACCAGTGGTGCCAGTGTTTACCCAGAAAGATAACGAACCTAGTGCCTGCACAGCCGACTGAATAGTGGCAGCTACCGCAGCCTGGGTTCCAGTGGTCTGTCCTGAGACAGAATCTGTAGGACCTGTGCCTAAATAGTCTGCACTATACTGGTCAACACCTAGAGTTTCTAAAGCAAAGTTGATGGTTGCTGTACTGGTAGCAGTATTTAAAGTACCAATGCGGCTTACAGTGCCAATTGTTTCTACAGCGGTGCGGAAGATTTGATCTAGCGCCCCGTTTGGTGTGCCCATCACGTTAAGCGTGTTAGCTAAGCCGGTGCTAGCAGTAACGCTGACGTTATAATCAGCATAAACAGCAGCTTTGTCTCCAGTATAGAACTGTAGGGTAAAGTCTTGTAGACCAACGCCAGCAAAGTTCTTTGGAGCGATTATTGTACCATGTACACGTGGAATTCCGAATGTCATAAAGTTTCTCCTTAATTTTTGATCATGCCTTTAAAGACCGATCATGCAAATATTTATACAAAAGTATCAAAATCAACAGGATAGAGCTTTAATCTTCGTCTTTTAGATCGCCTTCTATGATACGTAAACTGCGCAGTGTTTCTTTATTATCTCGTAACTTGCGTATGCCCCGGACAAATTTGGCAGAATCTGCGCCTTTAATGCTGTTGATAAAACGTCTTTCCAGCTCATAAGCAGCTTCTTGATCAAAATTTTCTCTTATGGAATTTAATAAATTAATGGCAGAATCAATGATGTGGGTAGCTCGAGTTTCTAAGATGTTTTCTTGATCTTTCTTGGTAGCGAATTCGTTAAGTTCTTCCAGTAGACTGCGGGTTTTCTTTTGCACGATTACATCCTTTCTAATATTTATCTTGCCCATCAAGAGATTATAGCATATTTTTTATAATGCTGTAACATGTCACATGTATTATAAATACTTGCACACACAGAGGAAACAACATGATAGAATTCATCCATGTGATGATCCAGCCCTTTATCCGTTTCTGGAACCTTGGCCATTCACGATATCACCCATCACCCCCGCATGACGATCATGAGGAGAGATTGCCGTGATCCAACGATTTTTTAAAAAAAATATTCAAAATCTATGTCAGCGGCTTGACAAAATACGGCAATGATATGAACAGCCTTTATCAAGCCACTTACAAGTTACAGAGGATCAATAGAAATGAAAAAAATAATTAATGCCATAAGAGAATTTTTTAGGATTTCTAATCAGATTCAATATAATAGACTACGTTCATTAAACCACAAATGCGAATATTGGAGAAATTAAATGTACTACACCTGCTTTATGTCATTTTCACACTGGTATTTTTTAAACAGATGGATACCTCGTGCAACAGAGCAAAATGATCAATCAAATAAATCAGTAAAAAAATCCCATAACACTTGATATATATTTAGAATAATATATAATAAGCACATAGATAAACATCACTATCTATGCAAGACATACATACACACAAAGGAGAAAATTATGTCAAATGATTACATGCCCAAGATGCCCGAATTCAAGGTCAATGCCTCACGCAACGGCTATGAAATACGTGCAGACATTCTGGCAATGGCCAAGGATCTTGTACAAACTGAATACAGCATGAAGTTCCAGGGATGGGAATTAAGTGCCAAAAAAGATGAAAAGACTGGACAGCTGGTCAGCACAGTGGCTATGCCTTCGTTTCCGGGTCTGGATCAAGTGTTAGCAACAGCAGAACGCATGTACTCGTTTGTTGCCAATGCTTCTGCAACAGTTACAACTAAGAAATAATGAGGTCATAGACCGATAATAATGTATAAAAGATTCTAGTTGTATAGTGAACCCTGGTAGAAATACTGGGGTTTTTTTATTTTATATCGATTGATTTCAAAGCGTGAATCACGGTGTCTAAACTATCTTCATCTGCTTGATATTTGATGCCAATACCTCCAGCTGCTATCCATGCTGTGATATTGAGTCCTCTATCATCTATCAAGATATTAGGAGTTCCATCATTTTGCACAGCATATTGGCTTTTGTTAGCGGTAAAAATCATTTCTTTAGGTTGCGGATCTAGGTGTTTTTGAATCCACGCACGTTTCCATTTGGCACTGTTTTCGTGATCATTGCGCAACGGGCTGGAACATATACTGTAAGTGCCAAATTTTGCTACTACGATATCAATCAATCTGTCAGCGGTAGGAAATTTGGGCAATCTGGCAAAAAAATCTGTGCCAACCATTTTGTCCAAGGTGGGGTCTTTTTTGGCCAGGGGAATGTGTCTATAATTGCCTGATTCTATGCCTGCCATTTTGGCATACTCTGAAAAAAAGTCTGCCAACACACCATCCATGTCAAGATATACCGTGGTATTCTTTTTGGATAAAACATCTAGTATTTTCATTCAGTCATCTTTCTCTGTGTAATGAGTTTTATATTTTCCTGGTTCAAAAGGTTTGATTTCTCGAGATTGTCTAGAATTCACTCCCCTCCATCCTTTTTCCCAAGCAGCAGCCCCTTGTGCTGCAGATTTCCCTTGACTGACAAAATGGTCTATGACCTGTTGCTTGGTGGAAAATCTGGCAGCTTTGGATTCTCCTACGGGATCACGATTTAAGGGATTGAGTTTTAAAAGATCCACATATTTTTGATAAAGTGAATGCCTATCCTGTATGTTATTGGAATCAGCATGGGAATTTATATGTTTGGTAACAATGGCTGTGTTTTTAAAATCTGTGATTTTATTTGATACGCGATTTTTCCAGTACCATATGGCGATTGAAAATTGATACTGAGGACTGGATGCCAATTCGGGATGATTGAGTAAATCTATACCCAATGCCTTTCCGGCTCTATCATAATTATCACGTCCGGTCAGTTGTATTAGACCTCTTCCTCTATAATCCCAGGCATCACTTGATTTGATATTGCCTAAGACGTGTCTTGTATCTTTATTCTTCCAATATTTTTTTAAAAAATAATCGTGATCAAATCTTTCTTTTTTCTTAGAGCTTACTTTTTTGTCAGGGTTTTGCTTTAGATATATGTCCATATCACTGAGTTCAGTTGGGTGTACTCCACTTTTTGATTCTTTTTCAATTTGCCCCAATAGCTGTGCCAGCTCATGACCGGTAATGCCATTTTTGATGGCAAAATTCTTGATATTTTCTGCCTGTCCTGGTAGCTTGATCTGTTTTTCTATCTGTGCCAGTTTTACAGGATCGGGCATGGCCGACGACATCGCAGCTGATTTATCTTTGAGATCAGCTGTGCCTCGAGTAATCTCACCTTGCGCTTGTGATTTTGGTAGCGCTTGCTGTTGCTGCGATTGGGGAGCATCAAATGCTCCCTTGATCGCCATGCCGCCAACAGCGGCTCCTCCTAGGGCTGTTCCTAATGCAAGATTTCCTAGGAATTTGCCTACTTTGCCTTCATCTACTATAACAGGCTTTTCGTCAAAATATTTTCTAAATTTTTTATCAAAATTGCGCATCATAATACCAGCCACCTCGTGCGCTTGATTTTCAATAGGACTCCCGGTTTGTCCGCTGGTTGGTCCTAATTCATGCTCTACCCCTTGCTTGAAATGAACCAATTCATGCGCCAAAGTTCTTAGAATATCCAAAGGATGGCGATTTTTAATGGCTAGATAGATTGTATTTTGATCATTGACAAATTTACCAAATGTTGGTTGTGTTTTATCCAAGATCTTTTTACGCAATTTGATCGGCGGCAAACGATCAATTTCCAACTCTCGCATGGCAAAAGGCAAAAAATCTTTAAAAATCTCTACCAAATCAGTTTGATTATTTTCTAATAATAGTTCTTGAATACGCATCCTAGTATTTATTGTTTTTGTAACAATGATATTAACCTAGATTTAATACCATATACTATAATCTGTACTGTATGTCATTTCTAAAGATTCTCTTAAAATTAATCGATTTTTGGTTAAATGATAGTGTAACAAGGCTTCAGGATGAGCTGGTAAAATACTAGGACAATATTCATCAATATAATTAATTAAATCACTATAAATTGACATATTTTCAGGAGTTGTAATAGCAAAGGTATCGCACATTCCATATCCTTGACAATAATGGCGACTGTGATTAGGTGTATAAACGAGATTTGGAACAAAATCCAATTCTTTTTTTATTTCTTGTAGACATACTTCTTTGGCTATTGCTCTATCAACTCTAGATCTAATAACCAAATCATAATGCCCCCATTTTTTTTGAATATCTTGCCTTAATAAATCTACCTGCTTAACGCCGTGCCATTGCAATTTTGTAGCTTCGATTGATCCGATGCCGGGCAATGTTTTATATTTTTCAAGATCATAATTGCCCAGAACCAATCTGGCTAAAACATGATTTTTTGGTAAAACTGAATTTATTTTTTCAGCTGCCCAGTTCGCGTCGGGAATATTCCACCAATTTGAAGGAATGTTGATTATTTTTTCATTATTTTGCCAAAGATAAAAAAACCAGTCTATGCGATCGGCTCCTTTAAATTGTGTAAAATGGCTTTCAAAGTCTGCCTTTTGAAATCTAGGTTGTCCTGAAATAATTATTGCAACTCGCATAACTTTATTCCACTCTATATGTCCACGATCCAATATGATTGCAAAGCACCGTGGTATCTGCCCATAAGGAGAATCCTCGATCTCTAGCTTGATTACAAAAATGCACATCTTCACTGAGTGTGTTTGAGTGATCAATAGCACTATGGTAAAGGAAATGCGGATAAGGAATAGCTTTAAAAACTTCTGCCTTTATTAACACACATCCAAATCCGCATCCGTCAATAGGAACCAATCCTTGACCTTTGATGTCATTCCACTCAATGTGAGCTACTCCTCCGTGCTCGTTTTTACGCATGATCTCAATACGATGTGTTCCTGGAATTCTTTGTATATAGATTCCGCTTACGATATCTTTATCATGTGATAAAAATTTAGACAACGTATCTCTAGTAAAAGCTATATCGCTGTCAACAGCAAATAGATAATCATAATTGTGATTGATCACCCAATGTGCAATCAAATTCCTTACCTGATCTACCTGATATCCCCAAAAATATTGAAAGTCCACCTCATATCCCGCAGGAACATCTAGATCATAAATGCTTTTAAAGGTTTCGGCCTCGATATTTCTGTTGGTAGGAATAGCCAATAAAATGCGTTTGGGGTTATTAGAAGATGAGTTATTTTCTCTGATTTTTTCTAGATTTGAGATTTCTACCGTAGGAACAACATGATCGGTTACACCCAAAACAATTTCATTGACCGTGCGATCCTGTTCTTCTTTGTTCACCTTGTAATCATTTAATGGGCTGGCATCGTTGTAATTATAAACAATATCAGACACCACATAGATTCTGTCAGGGTCGCAATTGGTCAGTGCGGTATAAAAAGGAGCGTTGTCACCTCCGGCTTTGTACCATTCGCCGTCTTTGTTTTGAAAAGTGCTGTCCGGTTCATATTTTAGCAGCTTGGCCTTGAATGTTCTTAAATGCGTATAGGGCATTTTCCAATTGAAATGGTACTTTTTATACTTTTTACTGGCTTTGATCACCGGCGGATAGGGTTGACTGATCAATGGAATATTGTCAACCATGCTCCAACAGGATCCATATGTGAAATCATGATCCTGATGTATGTGATTGTAGTAGGTAAACACATCTGGTCTATTAATCAAACTGTCGTCGCCGTCCAAAAACATCACTATGTCATCATCGCCGATATCCAACTGCTTGATGATCATGATCTGATTGCACACAGCTCCTTGATTTTCATCAGCACTGGCTACATTGAATTTATGTCTTATATCAACCGGCAGTTGCGCGATAAAGTTTTCTGCCACTGTTCGACCACTGTCAGTGCTGGCGTCATCGATCAACCAATGTTCATAATTGTCGTAATCTTGTGCGGCCACACTGGCGATACAGCGTTCAACATAGTCTTTGGCATTGTAGAAAGGACTGACAACAATGATTCGTTTTTCCGCTATTTGCTTTGGAGCCACCCATTCTTCTTCAGTGCTGAGTCGGCGATTAAACAGTGTGTGATACTTGTTTTTGGTATACAGTGCTTGGCGGCTCTCACCACGGCTGAGATATCGTCCCAATTTGTGATAGATATGCTGTTTCCATTCTAACGCCACAGTATCCCAACCTGCGATATCTTTGATTTGATCCAGGCTTTCCATCCTTTTTCGATGTTCTGCGGGATTTTTATACACAGCCTCTGCCATTTTAACAAACAGTTCTGCCTGCTCATCAGCATTGATGTTGGGGAATAATCCGTTTGGTGTGGCTGAATAATCAATAAGATGGCTGTAAATTCCACTGGTTTCTTCCAATCCGCCAAATCGACATCCCAGCACTGGAGTGTTTGCATATAGACATTCCAAAGTACTGATACCATAGGTTTCTGGAAAAGCTGTGGGATAGATAAGATAGCTGGATCGAGCACAAATGTCTGCCACTTGTTTTTGTCCAATAATACCAGTAAAGGTGATGGTGGGATCATTCAAATGAGGCTCAACCACCTTCATGAATTCGGATTCTTCGGTATCATGTTCAAAGGCCTTGCCTAATTTATAGTGTCCGCCAATCACTGTCAAACGTGCTTGCGGAATACGCTGTTTGATCCTAGGCCAAACATTGTACAGCAAAGGATGCAGACCTTTGCTCATGTTGGAATTGAACATGAACATATTGGGATCTTTGTCGTCAATGTCAACTGAATCAAAATATTTCACGATTCCGTTGCGTGTGGTCCACATGTGCCTGCGCATTACTTCGTAGTTGCGCATGGTGGGATGGCTGCAATTCATCACATAGAATGCATGGAAATCACTCAGTGTCCAGATCTCATCAATGGATCCGTCTGATACCAAACCCTCCAAGATGTCGTCACCCCAACAAAAAGTGTCATGCATCCAAAACACTTTCAATTTGGCATTATCTCGCATGTGCTTGAAATTTTCGTAAAGCATTTTTCTATTGGAAGTTTGCGCATAATCATAACGATTTTCTCGAATAAACGGAGTAACGCATCTGCTGCTGATCACCACGTCATACACTTCGTTACTGTGTGCGATTTCTAACAATGGTTTATATACAACTCCATCGTATGTGCCAGGTCGTGAATTTTCTTCATCGCAGGCATTGAAAACCGTGACATCCAATCCCAACTTGACTAGTTCTCGGCTGTTGAGTATTACTGCGCTTTCGCTGCCCCCTAATCCTCGATGATTCAGCGTATCTCCGTCATAACTGACTCCCACAATATCCACAAAGGCCACTTTGACTCGCGGATTAGGGATTGGATCAATATTGTCAGACGGCGCAAAGTGCTGTATCTCTTCGGCATTTGCAAACCTCTTGCCAAATACCTTATGTACTCGATAGTTGATCCAATTGGCTCGATCCTGCTCAAGTCGATCAAGCGGAATGTTAAACTTGTGATAAAAATGCTGTTTCCATTGCAAAGCAATGGTATCCCAAGTGGATACTTCTTTGGCTGCATTGCAGGCATACTGTTTTTGTTGATGTAGATAGGGATTTCTTACCACGCTCAATACCAGATCAACATAGCGATTGACCTGTTCATCCTGATTGATCCAGGGAAACAGTCCATTGGGTTCAATGGCAAAATCTATGTAATAACCAGCCAGTTCGGTTCCAGATTCTTCCATGGCACCAAAACGTGTGCCTATGATGGGCGTGTTGTAATTGATGCTTTCAATGGTGCTGATTCCCGACGTTTCCGGAAAAGCACCAGGATAAAGATTGTAGCTGGCCTGCGCCATGATATTGGCGATTTCGGGCTGAGGAATGATTCCGGTAAATTCTATAGAACTGTCGTGAGCTACCGAATTCTGTAGATTGATCAAATTCTGCTGTGCTTCACTGACTTCCTCATTCCTGAATTTATAGTAACCGCCGATGATTTTTAGTCGAGCGTTTGGCAATTGCTCTTTGATTCTGGGCCAGATCTTTTGTACCAACGGTATCATGCCTTTGGTGATAGAAGCATTGTACACAAACAGATCCGGATCTTTGGCCTTGATGTCTACCCAATCAATCCATCGATTGATTCCATTGCGGGTATGGAACATCCTGTTCTTTAACACTTCAAAATTGCGTCGTGGGCCATGAGTTGAATGTGTGGTATAACTGATGTGCCAATCACTGAGATTGAAAATCTCATCGATATAGCCCTTGACCACCAGCTGCTCCAGTATGGCATCGCCCCAGATAAAGGTATCCTGCATCCACAGTATTTTTAATTGACTTGGTCTTTGTAGCTGTTGAAAGATAACGGGATCATAATCTCTAGGCGGAGGTTGTCGCACATGATCATACAATTCCAAAGGAGTAAATGGAATCACAGTGCGCTGGCTTATGACGATGTCGAAATTGTAATCCTGTTCGCCCAGTGCTCTAATGGGCAGATAAGTGACTCCATCATATACACCCGGCTGTGTATCATGAGAATCACAATCATTAAAAACCATGACATCAACATTGAGTTTGGTTAATTCTTTGGCGACAGAAATGATTGAACTTTCTGAACCACCTATGCCTTTCTTTTGTAGTGTGGTTCCGTCGTAGTTGAGACCGATGCAGTCAATAATAGCAATTTTAAGTTTTTTCATAAGTGCCTTTATTTAATATCTGCTAGTATATTAAAACTAAATATTTGTGTCAACAGGAAATTGTAAAATGAAAAAATGGTTATACACACTATGTTTGATCAGCATTGCGGCTTTGGCTGCATCTCCTCCGATCATGCCCAATCATCAATGGACACCAGGTGCAGTGGATCCCAAATCCACTGTGGATAAAATCTGCACTCCGCATTATACTGAACAGGTGCGTGATGTTCCTGAATCTGTTAAAAAACGGGTATTTGCCACTTATGGCATTGATCCTGCCAGCGATCACTACGAAATAGATCATTTGATCAGTTTGGAACTGGGCGGCAGCAATGACATAAGCAATTTATGGCCCCAGAGCTATACCACCCTGCCCTATAATGCTCATCTCAAGGATCATTTGGAAAACACGCTGCACAGCATGGTATGCAAAGGAGCCGTTGATCTAGCCACTGCTCAAAAAGCCATATCAACCGATTGGATAGCTGCCTATCAAGAATATGTCAAATAATTGTTAGTAAGGTTGAGTATAAGATGGATAATTGGTATAAGGGCTATCTACCTGTCTTACAAATGCGGAAGAAAATGCTAGATTGCAGGTAGCAGTTGTGCCGGTAGAAAGACCAATACTAATCAGCAATTCTGCATAGGGCAGGGTTGTATTAAATACACTATAGTTTGATGGCATAAACAATTCATCGCTCCAAATATCAAGCACGTCGCCTGGTAGTAAAGGCAATTGATCACTGGTATAAGGAGTGGCAGAAAAAGCATTAGAACCCCAATTAAAGCTAGCTCCGCCGGTACCGGGTAGATTGAGAGTGCCTTGCAAAAAGCTTAAATTAACTGCTGTCGAGATACTCCTCACAGTGAATCCGGCCTTAAGCCAAATTCCAGATGTTGTGTTAGCAGCAAGGATTGTGTTAGTAACGGTGGTTGAAATAGGACTGATGAGTTGAATCAATTGAGTGCTGGTACCCGGATTGGCAATACCTCGGATGTTTGCCTTTAATTCTCGCCCCCAATATCGAGCATTTGCATTTTGACCAGGGGCTGAAGCTCTATCTCCTACTGTTAGTGTCACCGAAGTGTACGTTCCATTGGCACTATAGCTTGTAATACTCCACCCATTAGGTAAGTATCCTGATATATTATTATATGGCGCTATAGGAGCAGCGTTATTCATCATACCATTGTTTAATAAGTTAGGATAAAGTGTAGTTGGAACCGGATAATTCTGTGGATAGGTATAAGCATCATCGACTGAAGACACAGGATTGGTATTTTCTCCTGCGATGAATAATGGTGTTAGTCTAGCAGATTCATTTTTGGCCACGGTATAAAATGACTGTGTGGTTGGATAGATATTATAATAAGCATCAGCGTAACTAGAATTTAGATTTCCGTTGATGTCTACCAAGTTACGATAAATGTCAACCACAGTGACTCCGGGGGTTCTCATGGCATACTGCAATAATCCTGCTCGCAACTGCGCATATCCCACGTTGGCAGCTGATGCCCATGAGCCTGCACCTAGCCCCACCGGCGGCGGAATACTTAATATTACTCTAGCGTTTAGATAATTGGTCAGTGTGTTGCAAATGGTTTTTATATTGTTAATGGCTGTGGTAGCTGAAGTAATGGCCGTTGATGTACTGGCAGTATACCAAAGATCTGCACTTCCTAATTCCACAAAGGCATAATCAAAAGCAGGACCTGCCTGTATTTTTGGTAAAAGATTGACCATGACTCCTGAAGTAAGTTTACTATCAGGCTGCAATCCATCTAAATCAGCATAAACTGCAACTAATCTAAAGGGATTTCCGTTGGTCATTTGTATCCATTTAAATAAAGAATTGTTTGTAACATTGCCCAGGTGGCCGATATTCCAACCAAGTTGTCCTGGTCCTCGAGCTGAGTAATCTCCAGGAGGCATGGTTTGTCCTCCGTATGAGGAGCTGACTGTGAAGGAACTTCCGGTAGTTGAAATCACAGGAAGTGCCGCACCGTTGAGAACGGACCAATAGTTGGTACTGCTTAAAAACTCTCCTTGATTCCAGATAAACACATATTGACCGGGTCCTTGTGTCTGTCCCAAAGGAAGATGGCTGCCACTTAGGCAATTGAATGTGGCTGTTGTACCAGAAACCACCATTCCGCCCGTAGACGTGTTAGCTTGTACGGCATATCCACCTTGCGAAAAAAACTGCTGTCCTACGGCAAAATCTCCGATTATGATAGCTCGGTTGGCTGGTTGGAAGGTGGTCTCAAGACTGCCCTGAGATCCTATGTATCCTAAAGAAGAATATGACACTTGCGTAATAGTGTTTACAAAAGATCGTATATCAGTCATGTATTTTCCTGCATTGTTGCACTGATATTTATCACATGTCAGCTATAGGGATTTTGCACCTGTCTCAAGAAAGCAGAAGCAATGGCCAAACTACAGGTGTTGGTTGTTCCGGTATTTGAAGTTATATTGATGGCAAACGAGTTCGAAGAAGTGGTTATGCATTGCGTTCCGTAGGCCAAGAAAAATTCATCACTCCAAATATCCAGTATATCACCCGGTTTAAGTATGATAAGATCACTGGACAGCGTAGAACTTGCATAGCTATACAGAGGATTGCCCCATGTGACAGCAAAATTGTTTGTATAAGATGTAAGTGTGTTAATAAAATTGAGATTTATGGCTCCTGATACAGCCGCTAAATTTGAAACAGTATTGGTTGCCCGCACAGTAAATCCTGCTTTGAGCCAAATACCTGATCCGGTTCCAGCTGCCGATATACTAGAATTAATGGTGGCAGTTGAAAGATAATTTTGCAGTGTCACTGTTTGTTTGGTTGGATTGGTCCAAGTGACCGATGAGGTCAACTCGTATCCCCAAGAAGAAGCGTTGCTGTTTTGATTGGTTCCTACCACTCTAGTAGATTGGCCTGCGAAAACACCAGTGCAGGTATTAGAATCAGTTCTCACCCATCCTGTGGGCAAAGTTCCGGTAGAATATGACAGTGATCCATTCTTGAAGGCGGAACTTCCGCTCACAGTTCCCGACATCCATCCATTCGCTAGCAAATTTGGATAAGGAGCTCCGGGAATGGGTGTGTTAACTGCATCATCAATTGTGGAAACAGCAGTTATATTGGATTCTGGAGTGAACAAGATTGACAATCGAGCAGATTCGTTTTTAACAGTGGAAAATAACCCCTGGGCCAAAGGATATACTCCTGGCGTATAGGGATCGGCGTAGTTGGCATTCATGTTGCCATTGGTATCTACTAGATTACGCATGAAATCAACCACAGTGACTCCGGGAGTTCGCATGGCATACTGCAACAACTGTATGCGTTGATAGGCAAAGGCTATGTTGGCATTTTGCACTGTGGCTGCTGAAGAATATGTTGAAGATACCGGAGGAAGTACTCCCAATATCACCCTAGCTCCGTAAGCTAACAATGATTGACAGATGTTTTGTATGTAGATGGTTGAACTGTTTGCTGCCACCAGTGCAGTGCTGGTCGAAGTGGCATTTAACAATATATCATTGGTGCCCACCTGCAAAAATGCATAATCAAATGCGGGTCCTGCTAGTATTTTGGGAACAAGTGCACTGGCCACTGCAGAATTGGTACCAGTTGTGGCATATATGGCAAGCAATCTAAAGGGATTACCATTGTACATCTGCAACCATTTAAACCACGAGGAGTATGTGGTATTTTGAAGAGACAAGTATGTCCATCCTCCAAAATTGGGTGCGGTTCCGCGCAATGTGTAGTCCCCATTAGTCAATGTTGATCCGCCATAGACAGCACTGACCGTAAATGTGGTGGTGTTAGGAACACTCAATATCTTTGTCCATGCTCCGTTCAGCGCGTTCAAACTGTAGGGATATGAAAGAGGAGGAGCCCATTCGGCGCTGTTATAAAGATATACATACTGTCCTGGCAGTAGCTGATGATTTCCTGTGCACACAATGGTGGCAGTGGCATTACTAACTACAAATCCCACTCCAGTCGCGGTGGAAATTGTGGTGGTTGTATTTTTATAAAAAACATTGGCCATAGATGAATCGCCTATCAATACAGCGCGATTTGCAGGTAAAAAATTGGTTACTGTGGATCCTTGTGATCCAGTATAGCCCGGAGTGACATTATACGATGCAAAATTTTGAATAGACGTTATAAATGGGCCAAATAACATTTGCTTTTCCTAAAAATTAGTATCAGGCATAGGGATTTTGAACTTGTCTCAAAAATATTGACGAAAATGCTAAACTATCTGTGCAAGGCGCACTAGAACTATACACATCCAATCCTAAGATATTTATGTTAAACACTGCGGAAGAAATCACTGTGCCGTAGGGTAAAAAGATTTCATCACTCCATATATCAAGAACATCACCTAAATTTAAAATAAATTGATCGCCATTATGTAAGTTAGAGTAATTGGAATAAGGATAAGTGCTATTTCCCCATGAATATGATACAGTTCCGGCATACGAGCCCGTTATGGTTAAAACTAGTTGACCTGACACACAGAGCGTCCCCGCTAATTGATTTGCTGGATCTGTTGCTCGAACAGTAAATCCTGCCTTGAGCCAAATTCCAGAATTTGATCCTGCTGCCAAAATATTATTATTAATGGCGGCGACTGCGATATTGGTTGTTGATAATTGTACTGATTGTCCGTTATAAGCTTCATTGTTTGAGTCTGCTTGCCAACCAATACTGGCCACAAATTCATATCCCCATCCCACAGCATTAGTATTTTGATTATTTCCCACCACTCTGGTAGAACTACTGGCTGCGGCACATGTGGTAGTTGAGATACAGTTTACTGTCCAGCCAGTAGGGGCAGTACCACTGGCATTGCCAGGAATAGTAAAATTAAAACCTCCACCTGTGCCCGACATCATGCCGTTGGCCAATAGATTTGGATACAATATTGGACCGTTAGAATAAGAGTATGTTGCCGAATCATCTAAAATCGAAACCGGAGTAATGCTGGCCAATGGATCAAAAATAGGAGCTAGTCTCGCAGATTCATTGCTAACAGCCGCTATTAGCCCGTAAGCAGTCACAAGTAATCCCGGAGTAACAGGATCATAAATGTCTGATCGTATATAACCAGTATTATCAGTTGTATTACGATAAAGATCAAATGCTGTAACTCCGGGAGTCCTCATGACAAATTGCAGTAACGCCTGTCGCATGTAGGTAAATGCAGTTCTATATGCAAGATTTGAATTAACAGTTTGATTAAAAAGATAACCCACGCTGGGAGGAATACCCAATATCACTCTGGCTCCATACGCCAACAGCTGTTGACATATCGTTTGTATATTGACCACTGCTACATTTGTGGAGGTAATAGACGTGGCAGTGGTATTAGTGACGATATCAAATGTTCCGCATTGTACAAATGCATAATCAAAAGCAGGACCGGCTAAAATTTTTGGTAACAATGCTACCGAAGCAGCAGAGGTAGTGCTGTTGACTGCATGGACAGCCACCAATCTAAAAGGATTTCCGTTGTACATCTGCAGCCATTTGAACCAAGATCCGTAGGTGGTGTTCATGAGAGTGTTACAGGACCATCCACCGGCTGGACTTCCAATCAAGGTATAGTCACCATCTGCGGTGAGTAGTCCATTATAGGTAGCACTGACTGTGAATGTTGTGGGATTGGGCACACTTAGTACCTGGACCCAAACACCATTGAGATTGTGACTGAACAACGTATCGTAGGTGTTGAAAAGATGCACATACTGCCCCGGTCCCAACAAATTGTGGTTAGCCGAACACACTATGGTGGCGGTGCCTTGATACACCACAAAAGATCCAGCAGCAGTAGAAATCGAGGGTTGACTAGGTAAATTTAACACATCGCCCATGGAGGAATCACCTATTAGCACCGCGCGATTGGCAGGTTGGAATACCGATGCAGTGGCTCCTTGAGATCCAGTATATCCCAGAGTAAAGGTGTTGGCGAATAACGTTTGTATACTGGCAGTGGTGGTCATATTTTTCTCAAATAATCTAGTCTATAGCTATAAGGTATTTATTAGATTTTTGCGCTGTGCAAAATACAGCGCATTGTGGGATATCAGCTGATACCGATAGCTAGCCCTGCTATCAATCCTTTAGAACCAGCTCCATTGGGTCCATAAATTTTAGTGCTTTTAAATGGCTGGTAGAGAGGATCCCCGCAAGCAGTGGCACAAATATTGAAATTGTTAGAAAGGGTCGAGTTGTAAAAATTTGGAGAGTAGTAGGCAGCTAGACACATGGGTAATTTTTGATTGGCCAACAAATGAAACTCTTCAGGAGGACTAGGTATGTTGGTGGCATATGGTTCACCTGCAGTCATGACAAATGCCGACGCTCCATTGTACAAAAAACTCACTCCCAAGCTCAGGGGATAACTGAATCCGGCTGTTCCAAAAGCTCCGGGCAGCAACTGGAAATTACTTTTCCAAGGTGAAGTAGAAACTGGCAAATAATTATAATCTGCTTGATCTGCAGGTATAGAAGGTCCATTGTATTGATAACTGGAGTTGGACATATAGGCCCACATGGTGGGTAAAGGACTGGTGCATGGATTGGTTGTGGCAAAAAGGTATCCCAAAGAAGGGGGCGATGATTGTGAACTGTCTCCAACATCCACCACATTTGTAAATGCCTGTTGTTGTAAATAGGCTTGATAAGTAGCTCCGCAATTGGCAACTTGTCTGCTGTATTGATCAACACTGGAATAATGAATGGGCATATTGAAATTGTTTGCCTGTTCGCTAATTAAAGCATTTGTGTAGGCATTGGTAAAAACGCTGGTGGCTGAATTGATTAGAGGAACTTCTGCTATACTGTAGCCCAAAAGAGCATTGTAGGTGTTTGGACAGCCCAATCTTCCATGTGCTACCACAGGAACTCCTGCGGGATTGGTTAAATTACCGGTCACGCTTATTGAAGCCCAATTTGCGGGCATGATATTACCGCTCAATAAGGGCAAAGATGCTGCCTGACTTAAAAAGGCATTGCTGGCCCTCGCCACAGAATAAGGAGTATAAGATCCGCTGATGGTACTGATCATGGGATTGTTGTAAAAAAAAGCGGCTGCAGACAAAAATCCAGGCAATGTGTATCCTGTGTTGGGAGATCCGGCACAACTGACAAAAAAAGGTGTGTAGGTGCTGCATATCACACACAAACAACCAAAATTTTTGATCTCGTTGGCCAAAACTTGTAGGATAGAAGATCCTGCAGCTACCCCATTATAGGCTGCCTGTGACTGTATGGAAACTGTGGAACCTAGATAACTGTATCCATTGTTGGCTGTGCTATTTAGACCCAGTATGCTGAGACCTCCATCTGTAGATCCAAAATTAAATTGTCTTATGTTAGATGTGGGTATGTTGCGCACACTACAGTAGGCCAGTGCATCCAGATAAGATTGATTGCTAGCGCCCACTCCGCTGTTATTGGGACTGGAGTTAACCACGATAATACAGTTGTTGTTGATTGTGGGAATGTATGGGGAGTAAGGGCCTGATACAGAGCCATATTGAGGAGGATAACTGCTGGGCATTAGTAGCGTCTCACCCATTTGTTGATACCATTGGCCAGATATCTAAAACTGTAACCAGCGTACTGTGTTGAAGTTGTTGGTCCGCCTAGCACATTGGCAGTTACAGCATTGCTGTCTTGCCAAGTGATAGCTCCTGTAACTGTGCTTAGGAACACCACTTCAAAATGTTGTCCATCCGCTGGATTGCCAGGCAATTTGATAGTTTGCGGAGCTGTCACAGTGGCCGTGGACGTGAAATACAATGAGCTGGTGTACTTGGGAACCTGGGTTGGTGTGGCATTGGTTGGTGTCACAGAACGATAATAATAGCCCTGATCTACAAAAGCACCCAATCCTCCTGTGCCGGCAGCAGCACTAGGCAGTGTGTAATTGCCGATTATGAGATTGCAATTTTGATCAAGCACTAATGAATAAAAGCCATTTCCCGCTTGAACTTGAAAAGTGCCGTCGTAGCTGTTGGTAGAACTAGAAGCACCATATCCCAATTGAACACTGAAACTGGATCCATATCCATTAGAATATCCTGGAAGAAACTGAAAACTTCCCGCATAGCTGTTTGCACCGTATGCATTGCCGGCGCGAAGATTTATATTGCCGCCACTGCCCGACACATTAGCGGATCCTGATGTAAGGTTTAAGTCGCCGCCATTGCCCAAATTGCCAACGTTGTTGCCTGCATTGATATTTACTGCTCCGCTGGCTCCAGTGCCGATATGCGAACCCGCATTGATAACCACATTTCCTGCAGATCCTACATTATTTGTGGCCGTAACAGAACCTGCAGTGATGTATACTCCTCCGGCACCCACGAGAGTATTGGTACCTGCAGCATTTGTGGCCACTAGATTTAAGTTGCCACCATATCCCGAAGTGGCATCTCCACTACTGACTGTCATGTTGTAGCCGTTGGTGGCTCCCACAGACGGTTTTAGGATTCCCTGTCCATTTGAATCTCCGAGATACAAAGTTCTCGCAGCGTTTGATCCTGTGGTAGAAACATAAATCAACCCGCTGTCGCCTGCTGTTGCATAATTGTTATTATTATATTGAACAGACCCGGAAGGTCCAGCAGGAGCTGCCGCTCCTGTAGTTACAGCCAATTTTGACCAAGAAGTAGGAGTGGTATCAATGGTTACCGGGGAAGTAGGCGAGGAAAGATACCAAGTGGATCCTGCATTTGCCTGTCCGGCCAAGACTTGCACCGTGGTTCCAAAAAATGCCTGTGAACTGTTACCGGTAGCATACCAAGAGGGTCTAGTCCATGTACTGGTTGATACTATCCAAAGGCCATTTTGTGCATTGTTGACCTGATACAGCAATAACACTGTCTGCCCAACAGCGGTAACAGATCCGTCTATGGACAGTAGTCCACTAAGGGTAGCAACACTGGCTGTTGATGCATAATTTGCCACAGGTTTGGCATTGGCCAATCCCAGCAATGCTTGAGCAGTGATTTTATAGGTTGATAGACTACCGGTATTTTCAAAAGGAAAAACATCATTTTTTTGTATAGTTGTGGCTCCATCCGGCAAATTATGAATTGGATTGCCATAGGTTTCTATATTTACGATACCGGTTGTGTTGGTACTGACCGCGATCGTGCCCTGCTGACTGGTGATTTGGAAGGGTGTTAGTCCCGATTGGATTAGATTTTGAATATTGATAATGCTTGACATGTGATTCCTATATAAAAAATGTGCTACTGGCTAGTATTTATCAACAACTGCTGTGTCATGTTACTCCAGAACCCCACAATGTATAGGTATTTGTGGTAATGCAAAGCAAATTGCCAACGCCGCCTGCTGCCAGTGTGCGGTTTCCCTGTGTTCTTGATCCTCCTAGATATATAGTCAATCCAGTGGATGATGTCACAGTCACTGATGCGGCGCTGTTGTTATAGATTATGAGGTTATTGCCTGCCACAAAAACGTTGGCCGGCACTGTTACACCGCCAGTGACCACCACCAATTTGCCGTTATCTGCAGCAACCAATGTGTATCCAGTGCCTTGGCTATTTACTGGATAATTTCTCACGTTGCCAATGCTGTCATTGATCACGTTGGTGCTAGTGATCAAACCTCCCACATACAATGCACCGCTTACAGCTGCACCGCCGGCCACAGTCAATGCACCTGTGGTAGTTGAAGTACTGGTTAGGGTGCTCAATACTTGCACAGCGGCTGTGGTGCTGGTTGATAGCAATAGTATATCTGAAGTACTGCTGGTTCCATTGAGCACAAAGTGCACGTTGTTGTTATTGTAGGTACCAATGGTTAGGTCAGAACCCACTGACTCCAAGAAGCTGGCACCTGGCAAGCTGAAGCTGTTGTTGGGGTATCCAGCAGCTGAATAACTGTAGTTGGTGCTGTTAACACCCATTTCCATGTAGTAGGTATAGCCATTGTTGGCCACTTCATAGCTGGCATAGGCCGTGTTGGTGCTGTTGTTGTTGATAAGGGTTATATTGCTGTAAGTGGTGTCGCTGCCAGCAAATGTGGCAATCTGTCCGGTAAAGTTATTAGCATATGACCCAACATTCAATGCGCCTGTTGTGCTGGTGGTATTGGATTGATAAGCTAGATTGACAGTACCTCCGATGCCCACTCCGCCTGCCACAGTCAATGCACCAGTTGATGTAGTAGTTGAGCTGGTGGCATTTGAAATAGCAATGACGTTGGTGGTTGAGTTTCCTCTATTAGTGACAGACTGTAATGTGCTGATATCCCAAATGGTCACAGCACCTGTGGCAGTGGACACAACGGTGTCAGTGCCAGCAGTGATAGCAGTTACACCAGATCCGCTGCCTGTATATCCAATAGTACCAGTAGAACCCACTGAACCAACAAAGCCAGTAGTACCAGTAGAACCCACTGAGCCGGTATATCCAATACTACCCGTATATCCAATACTGCCAACAAATCCAGTAGTACCAGTAGAACCCACTGAGCCGGTATATCCAATACTACCCGTATATCCAATACTGCCTGTGTATCCAATACTACCAACAAAGCCAGTAGTACCTGTAGAACCCACTGAGCCGGTATATCCAATACTACCTGTGTAGCCAATACTACCTGTATATCCAGTTGAACCGGCATAACCAATACTGCCAACAAAGCCAGTAGTACCTGTAGAACCCACTGAGCCGGTATATCCAATACTACCTGTATATCCAGTTGAACCGGCATAACCAATACTGCCAACAAAGCCAGTAGTACCTGTAGAACCCACTGAGCCGGTATATCCAATACTACCTGTGTAGCCAATACTACCTGTATATCCAGTTGAACCGGCATAACCAATACTGCCAACAAAGCCAGTAGTACCAGTAGAACCCACTGAGCCGGTATATCCAATACTACCCGTATATCCAATACTACCAGTATATCCAGTTGAACCGGCATAACCAGTACTACCAACAAAACCAGTGGTACCAGTAGAACCCACTGATCCTGTGTAGCCAATGCTACCTGTGTATCCCGTTGATCCAACAAAGCCAATACTACCAACAAAACCAGTGGTACCTGTAGAACCCACTGAGCCGATATATCCAATACTACCTGTGTAGCCGATGCTACCGCTATATCCAATTGATCCCACAAAGCCAGTAGTACCAGTAGAGCCCACTGATCCTGTGTAGCCAATACTACCTGTGTAGCCGATGCTACCGCTATATCCAATACTGCCAACAAAGCCAGTAGTACCTGTAGAACCCACTGATCCAGTATATCCAATTGAGCCTGTATATCCAATACTACCACTATATCCAATACTGCCAACAAAGCCAGTAGTACCTGTAGAACCCACTGAGCCGGTATATCCAATACTACCTGTGTAGCCAATACTACCACTATATCCAATACTGCCAACAAAGCCAGTAGTACCTGTAGAACCCACTGAGCCGGTATATCCAATACTACCTGTGTAGCCAATACTACCTGTGTATCCCGTTGATCCAACAAATCCAATTGATCCCACAAATCCAATTGATCCCACAAATCCAGTAGTACCTGTAGAACCCACTGATCCTGTGTAGCCAACGGATCCGGTGTAGCCAATACTACCTGTGTATCCCGTTGATCCAACAAAGCCAATACTACCAACAAAGCCAGTAGTACCAGTAGAGCCCACTGAGCCGATATATCCAATACTACCTGTGTAGCCGATGCTACCGCTATATCCAATTGATCCCACAAAGCCAGTAGTACCAGTAGAGCCCACTGATCCTGTGTAGCCAATACTACCTGTGTAGCCGATGCTACCGCTATATCCAATACTGCCAACAAAGCCAGTAGTACCTGTAGAACCCACTGAGCCGGTATATCCAATACTACCTGTGTAGCCGATACTACCTGTGTAGCCAATACTGCCTGTGTATCCAATACTACCAACAAAGCCAGTAGTACCAGTAGAGCCCACTGATCCTGTGTAGCCAATACTACCTGTGTAGCCGATGCTGCCGGTATATCCCGTTGATCCAACAAATCCAATTGATCCCACAAATCCAGTAGTACCAGTAGAGCCCACTGATCCTGTGTAGCCAATACTACCTGTGTAGCCGATGCTGCCGGTATATCCCGTTGATCCAACAAATCCAATTGATCCCACAAATCCAGTAGTACCAGTAGAGC
>Ga0208497_1000161_pt1 | contig 35934 bp, 48 predicted proteins | sample CryBogCBE25Aug07_FD_184555 | JGI IMG/M metagenome (GOLD analysis project Ga0208497, IMG submission 184555) | Freshwater microbial communities from Crystal Bog, Wisconsin, USA - CBE25Aug07 (SPAdes) | ecosystem: Environmental > Aquatic > Freshwater > Lake | place: Crystal Bog, Wisconsin, USA...
GGCGGAATAGGTACTGCAAGCGTTCCGACTACTGCTGGTGCTGGTGGTTCAGGATTAGCGGGTGGTGGTGGTGGTAGGTCAGTAAACGGCACTACAAATACTGGCGGTGCTGGCGGCAACGGAATAAATATTCTTACAGGTGCTATTACCACTGGTGGCGCACAAAACACTGGCAACGGTGGTGGTGGCGGTGGAGTAGCAGGTAATGGTGGAAGTGCATCTTCAACAGTTGGTGGGGCTGGTGGACTTGGTGGCGGCGGTGGCGGTGCTGGTACTACTGGCGGCACAGGCGGCGCAGGAATCCTTTACCTTTACTATTAGGAGATAAAATGACAACAACTATTTATAACAACTCATCATTTAGTGATTCTCCTTATGGGCTAAAACTACAACAAACCTTTACTACAAGCGGTTCCGTAACAATCCCGTCAAACATCTTGCGTGTTTATGCAGTTGTTATTGGTGGAGGCGGTGGTGGAGCAGGTAACGCGGCTGGTTCAGGTGGTAGCGGCGGTGGAGCAGGTGGCTATTCCGCAGGATGGACTTACATTTCAAATACAGTAACGGTTGGAACGGGCGGTGCAGGTGGCGTTGCTGGAATAGGAACAAGCGGCAACCCTTCAATTTACGGGATGGTATTTGCAGGTGGCGGCGCAGGTAGCCCACTCGCAACTGGTGGCGCAGCAGGTGGAGCAACAACTTCAACTGCCTCAAGTAGCACAACTGCTTACACAGGCGCACCTGGCGCTTCCAATGCAGTTTATGGCTATGCCGCTGGCGGAAGCCAAAGCGGAGTATGCGGAGGCGGCGCAGGAGTTGCATACACAGCTTCCGCTGGTGGCTCAGGTCTAATCGCTGGTGGCGGTGCGGCTTCAACAAATATGTCGGGTACTGGTTCCGCTGGTGGCAACGGTAATGGCGGCACAGGTGCGGCTGGTTCAACTGGAACTGGTAGCGGCTCAGGTGGTGGTGGTGGAGCAGGTTACACATCTACAATTCCTCCAACAGCAGGCGTAGGAAGCGTAGGCGGTAACGGTGGCTCTGGCGGTGGTGGCGGAGGCGGTTCTTCCAACGGAAGCACAGGCGGCAATGGTGGTAACGGCGTTGTCTTTCTTTACTACTAAGGAGCAATAATGAATTACAGATACGAATACCTTTCAACCTGTTGTAATACAGGCTACATCGAAACACGCAATGAGAATGACCCACAGGTTAATACCGTATGCGTTCAATGTGGGCAGGGTGAATATGAATTGACGGCGCAGACGGATTTGGATCAACAAACAACAACTTTGGAGTAATAAGCGATGGCAATCTATAACCAGAGCATTGCCTATAACGCGGCAGGGGTTCAGTATAACTCTGGGAGCAACACAGTTAATGCTGGCTCTTCTATTGTCATTTCCGCAACAACTACAGCTTTAATTGCTCTTCTTACTTTTACAGGTAGTTCTTCATCTTTTGCTGCAACTCTTACAGCCGATGCCACTCTTACTAAGTACGCCCAAGAAACAACCGCAACAACAGTTACCCTTACTGCTGATACTACAAAGACTGTTTATGTTTCAGCATCATCATCATTTACTGTAACGCTACCTGCCGATGGTTACAGGGCATTGCTTGCCCAAGCAAACCTCACAGTTGCTGATGTTGAAACATCTACTGCTGCTAAAACTGAATTTGCTGATGAGAACTTCAATGCCACAGCAACTGCTACTGGTTCGGCTTCTAACAACAGTTTAATTGCATCTACTTCTGCAATATCAGCAACCCTTACCGCATCTGCAAATCTAACTCGATCAGGTGATTCATTTCTTGCGGTAACGGTTACAGAAACTGCTGACGCATCTAAGACAACTTCTACTGGCGCTTCATTTGCCATCACCTCAACAGAAACTGCTGACACAAGTAAAGATCAGAAGTTAAGTTCATCAACGCCGGTAACTGCAACCCTTACTGCTTCTGCTGTATTCCAAAAGTATGCTAGTTCCACAACGGCAGTAACCGCCACCCTTACATCAAGTGCGAATAGATCGGTAGCATCGGATTCATCAACGGCAATAACTGCCGGTCTTACCGCCGATGCTTCTGTAACTCGCTTACTTAGTGCAAGCACCAACATAAATGCCACCTTGTCGGCAGATACTTTCAAGACCTTAACTATCCAGTCATCTCTTGGGGTTACAGCTTCTCTCTCGGCTAAGGTCAAGAAAAGCAACTCATTTACCGACCATAAGATTGTTGCTTACTCTGAGGTTTCCCCAACCCTTTGGGTGGATACAACAGGTGATATTTTCTGGTCTGCCCAGATGGGCGATCAACTCAATTACGCCGCAGTTATTCAAGATAAGAGGCGAACTGCTATCCTTGGCACAAGGCTTTGGTCGGCTTTAATCTCCAATAGGCTCTGGAACGGACAAACCCAATGATAAATGTGTACCCACTAGGTAGCGTTGAATTTCAACCTATTCTCGTTACCCGCGATAATGTGGTCATCACTTCAGGCGTTTCCTTTGCCGTTATAGCCCTTAATACTGCCCCTAAGAGTAGCGATTGGTTTGCAGCCACAGTCTTACCTACCGCCGCCTACCCAAGTGGCGCTACGGGCTTCCTGACAGGTTCTTATGGGGCTGGAACTTGGGCGGTCTGGGCGCAAATTTCGGATTCTCCAGAAACTCCAATTATTAGTTGCGGGACTTTTCAAGTATCCTTACTTTAACCGCAGAGAACCGAAATCCCCTCAGAAATGGGGGGATTTTTTATTGCCAAATCCCTTCACAAATTCATTTAATCTGTTACGCTCTGTTCAACCAATAGAAAGGGTTGAACTATGAAAGATAAGGTTGAGGAAATCCTCAAAGAACGGCAACTGCAATACGGCGATGCAGAGGTTAATTTCGCCACCGTTGGTCGTATCTGGGGTGCGCTTATGCACCAAGATGATCTAAGTCCTACCGAAGTTGCAACATTTATGATCGCGTGGAAAATGGCGAGAGCGTTCGCTAACCCTTCACATGAAGATTCTTGGCATGACCTTGCCGGTTATGTCACTCTTGCTACTGAGATTGCTTCTCAGCTTTGGGAAGATGCCCCTACGGGGCAATCCTTAACAGAACAACCTAAAGTTGTAGGAACATTTATAGAGGCGAGGCTTGACGAATCATATGCAGTTCCAGATTGGAATACACGGCAAATATTTAAGTTTGATGGAGATGCATGGAGACCGGTAAATCATCCCCGTTACGGTGCTGCTTGGAGTTGGTTTATTAACCCAGTTTATGCTGGTTTGGAGGAATAGCCAATGAGCCTTGCGGATGATTTAGTAAATGACAATTTATTTCGCCATGCCAGCGGAGGTAAATGTACCTTTTGCGTATTTCTTAAAAATCTTGATAAAGCCTCACTTGCTAAGATAAATGAAAGATTGGTTAGGGAAGATACAACAAGTGCTTCCATTGCTAGAGTTCTTAAAAAGAACGGCATTGAAATTAAGGATGGCGTAATTTCACGCCATCGGCGCGGAGATTGTGCGGGTGCTAAGTGAGCCTAGAAGATGATTTGGATGCGATGGAAAGAGATTCAGACCCACGCATTATCGAACTTACTAAAGCCCTTAACACTTCTCAGCGCGAGTATTCAAAACTTAAAAAATCACGCGAAGATTTCACAAATGCGGTAGTCCAAGCTGCCCACGATGCCATGTTATCTATGGGCAAAGTTCCACCAATTCCAACTCCACCTAAAGACCCACGATCTAAACGCGGAGAGGTTGCTTTACTTCACTCAACAGATTGGCAATTAGGCAAGCAAACCCTGACCTATAACACCCAAGAGTGCGAACGATTGGTCAAGCAAAGCGTAGATAAGGTAATTAAAATTGCCAATATCCAACGAGCAGACCACCCAGTTAAAGAGTGTGTAGTGATGTTCGGTGGGGACATCATAGAAAACACGACAATATTTCCCTCGCAGCCCTACGAGGTCGATTCAGATGTTATGGCGCAATTTGTCGCAGCATCTCGAATAATGATTGACATTGTTCGCACACTCCTAACCAATTTCGATAAGGTAACAGTTGTTTGTGAGCCAGGTAATCATGGAAGAATTGGAAAACTTGGCGAACTTCCCAAAGATGTGAACTGGGATAAGTTGGTATATATGTTTGCTGGTCAAGCTCTCAAAGGCGAGAAACGACTTACTTGGCAAATGTCCAAGGAAGATATTCAGCGCGTAGAGATTGGCAACTATAAAGCCCTGCTTATTCACGGCGATGAAATCCGCTGGGGTACTGCCTCAACGATTGTTCGATTCGCTGACCGCTGGAAGTCAGGGGCTTACAAGTTCTTTGATGAAGTGGACAAAATCACCAAGGGCTTTGACTTCCGCGATCTTTATATCGGTCACTTCCATCAGCACCAATCATGGAACATGGCTAATGGTGAAGGGCAGGTCTTTATGAGCGCAGCGGTTGAATCCGGTAATCGTTACGCCAGAGATTTACTTGCTTCTAATGGTGAGCCTTCTCAGCGTTTGCACTTTGTGGACCCTGAGCGTGGGCGCGTAACAAGCGAATATCGGTTGTGGCTATCGTGAAGGCGGTCAGTTTATTTGCCAGTTGTAGATTTTCTTATTAAGAGGCTTCTTCATCCATCTCTTTGATTAACCATTCCCAAAGTTTTGGATTTTGTTTCAAAGTATCCATAAAATGAAACCCCACGATGTCGCAGACTTCTTCTTCATTGAAGCGTTTTCTATCATGGATTGGGGTTTCAGCTATTACCGCATGGGTAATTTCGTGCATAAGAACTCTTAAAAGTTTGTCGTCTTGCATAGAAGGCGAAATATGAATTGTGTTGTTATCTGGGTCGCATAGCCCGTTATTGTCATCTGAAACATAGTCGTACCGCACCTTGTATCTTTGCCCAAAAATTTTGATCGAAGTGGGGCGGTTATTGGGAGCCATGCGCCAATCCTACCTTGCGACACGGAAAGTAATGCTTGACAATAAAGATTACGCTCCGCTAGATTACGCTCAATGGGTCATAAGACCCCCAACAGAAAAGGTGCAAAATGAGTGAAAAAGTAGTAAATCCAGTAAGTAAGATGCTGGAGCCGTTTCCAGCCAATGAAATCAACCAGATTCCCAAGGGTGGAATCCAGCTCGATTATGTAGGTCACGCTGCCCTGACCAAGCGATTGCTTGAAACCGACCTAGAATGGTCGTGGGAGCCCTTTGCCGTAGGCGAAGATGGATTGCCTAAGTTAGATGACAAAGGCGGTCTATGGATACGCCTGACTGTTTGTGGCATTACTCGTATCGGCTATGGAGATTCCGGAAACTCCAAGGGAACCAACGCGGTTAAGGAAGCCATTGGAGATGCTTTGCGTAATGCTGGCATGCGCTTTGGGGCAGCCCTAGATTTGTGGCACAAAGGCGATCTCTTTGACCTTACTGAATCGCGTGGCAATGGCACACCAGAGAAGGTTAAAGTTGATAAGCCAGCACCCCGTAATGTTGAAAAGCCAACCCACACAGATGCCCAAATTGCCCGCGCACATGTTCTAGTTACATCCATTAAGGCTCATACCGATGTTGAGAAGTTGCGGAAGTTGTGGTCCGAATCCACCGAATTTTTGGATATTCCCGTTGATGGAACAACACTCAAGGATGCAATCAATTCTCAAGTTTCCTACATTAAAGAAAATGAGGAAGCATGAACGGAGAAGATTTAGCCAATTTTGGCACACGCATTGCCCTTATTGAGAAATCCCTCTGGTCATCAGATGCCGAACTTTGGTTTATCAAATTGGATAAGGGAACACGCTTTACTTCAGAAGATTTGATCGAGGCAATTGGATTACCAGGAGAAGGAACTATCAACTCCAACAATGCGGTTGGAGCAAAGATGCGCGAATGGTCGCATGATGGCTCAATCTCTCGCGTGGGCTTTCAACGCGCCACTCGCCTCACTTCTCATGCTCGCGCCATTGTTTTATGGGAGAAATTATGAGCGAAGAAACCAATGACTTTCTCTATCGTTTTCTTACCGAAGCCCTGACCGCGCAAGATAATAATCGCTCGCGCTCTAAGCAAATAGAGATTGGACCCTCTCAACTTGGCGGTTGCCGTAGGCAGGTGTATTACCAACTTACGGGTAAAGAGGAAACCAATTCTCCAGAGAAGTTGCCAGCAATTTTGGGAACTTTCATTCACGCCGGAATTGCGGAAGCAATCAAGCGCGAAGACCCATTTGGTGATAACTTGCTTATCGAGCAAGAGATAGATGCTTTTGGGATGCCAGCTCATACCGACCTCTACATCAAAGATAAGCGATTAGTTGTGGACTGGAAAACCACCACAAAGGCAAGCCTTCGCTATTTCCCTAGCGATCAACAAGTATGGCAAGCGCAGGTTTATGCTCATATTCTCAAAGAGAACGGGCATGACCCATTGACAGTCGCACTTGTAACGATTCCCAGAGATGGCAAGATGGGGGACATATTGGTTCATTCTGAACCTTATGACCCAGCCAAGGCGGAGGCTGCCTTTGCGTGGTATGAAGAAGTTAAGCAAGCATCCATTGACAAAATTGTTCCTGCTCCAGAAAAACCGCGCCATTTTTGTAAGTTCTATTGTGCTTATTACGATGAAAGCGGGGATATTGGGTGTTCTTCCATGAGGCGGGGATAGATTGGGAGCAAGCCGCGTGTGTGGGTTTGCCATTCAATTACTTTTTTGACCCCGAAGAAAGTCGGGAAGCGTTCAAAGAGATGATGTTGATTCGCCCCGTTTGCATGGCTTGTCCTATTCAAATGAAATGTTTGAAATGGGGATTCGAGCAGGAAGAGTTTGGCGTATGGGGCGGATTGACTGAAGCTGAAAGAGATTCCTTTAGGGGAAGTTTGCGAGTAAAGGGTTTGAAGGAAAAAACTTTATTTGTGCTTAACCAATATGGAATCACCGAAGATATGGTCAATGAAGTTGTCGCTCCTAGAGTGAAAAAAAGGATTTACAATGGCTGAACAACCCTTTGGGGAGTTTTGGAATACTTACCCAATTCGCAAGAATGTTGTCGCAGCCAGAGAGTCGTGGCGTATTGCTATTAAGAAAGTTTCCCCCGAAACAATCTTAGAAGCCGTCAAGCAGTACGCCAGCGACCCTCACCGCGACCCTTCCTATACTCCTTTTCCGGCGCGTTGGCTTGATGAAGAACGCTGGCTTGATGGCCCAACTCCGCCACGCAAACTTAGTGAACAGGAAGCCAAGGAATACGAAATCGAACAAGCGAGGATTCGTGATGAACGCGAAAGATTGCGTTCTGCTCAGATAGCACAGGAATTACAACAAGCGAAAGAGAGAAGCGTACCTATGCCAGAGGCAATCAAGGCGGAACTTATAGCCAAAGGAATTAAGAGGATTAACCATGAGCAAGGCTAAACAAAAAGGCACTTCGGCTGAAACTGCTTTTGTTAAGAACGCGCAAGTAAAAGCCATGTTTCCTGATGTTGAACGCAGAGCCTTAACGGGCGCACTCGATCAAGGAGATATTGCTGGATGTGGCAATCTCGTATTTGAAATTAAGAACCAAAAAACCTATTCAATCCCAGCGTGGCTCAAAGAAACAACGGCTGAAACGATCAACGCGGGGGCAGAATTTGGCTTCCTCATAGTCAAACCTAACGGGGTTGGGCTTGATTCGGTGGGCGATTGGTGGATGATTCAACGGGTTTCTGACGGTTTAGATTTATTGCGAACTGCTGGTTATTCACTTGACACAGATTACGGCAAGGAATAGATTACGCAGTAACGGAGCATCAGCTCCCCAAGAGAAAAGGTGCAATATGGAATGTGTATTTTGCGGAACCAAAGGTGGTTTCGCTAATCAGGTAGTTATTTATTTGGCTGGCGATGGTACTGGAATTGCCGAGTGCGATTGGTGTAATGCTGGAGCAAGGTCGGTGAAAAAGTGACTTCAATTCTTGGTTCGGGTGACCCTGCTTTCTACCATTCAGACCGCGATTCTGCGGAAGCTGAACGCGAACTTCAAATCAAGTACGAGGATTCCATTTTCAATGATGGTCGCCGTTCTTGCTATGACTGCGAAAATGTCCATGACGGTGAATCAATGATTGACTGGGAAGCCGAAGGTTATGTTTGGAAACTTTGCCCATCGTGTTCTTGGAGCAGAGATCAAGAAGCCATGTATGGCAATTACGGCATAGGCCCAATAATTTTAAGCGAGATGGAGAAGTGAGTTACCTAAAAGATTTACCCTGCGCGGGTTGTGGAACCGAAATCACTTACTACTTCCCCGATAAACCAACGGCGCATTATTGCTATTGTGAGTTTCGGCATGAGATTGGCGAGCAGATAGCGCGGGAGATTGAGGCTGAGTGCAAACAAGGCGGTGCGATGTGATTGCTCTGATGCTGATCTGCGCGACTTTTACAGTTCTCGCAATCACCGGACTTTGGATCGAGCGACACTAATGCAATGCGTATTCTGCGGTACTAAAGGCGGTTTCGTTAATCGCCTACTCATCCATCTAGTAGAAGAATCAACGCCAGTTTACGAGTGTGAATGGTGTTCCCTTAAAATCGAAGTCGAACTAATGAAAGAAGGCAACTAATGATTACTACCCATGTATTCCGCGATGAGAACGGTGATGAGTACCTTGTCACTAACTTTGAAAACGGGATCACCCGACTAGCTATCCGACCACTCGGCGCAAGAACTTGGAGCGCACCTATCCCACTCCTTCGCACAGAAAAGACGGAAACAGAATGAAGTCACGCGCTTATTACAGAACTCGCACAATCGTTCGAGTCATCTTCTGGTCAGCATTTTTCTTTGGCTTGATGTATTTCTCAGGTCGTATCGGTGGGGGTCGCGCATTATGAAAACCGCCAGCGAACTCAGTTGCTCAGATTGCAAGATCAGCAAAGCCACACCGGTACTTGTTGCAATCTTTTTAGCCGAATACAACATAAGCGAGTCAGATACTTTTGAGTGTAATAACTGCTCAAACTCTGATCTCTGGACTATCCCTGAAATGCTTTGGAATGTAGATGGGGAGTACCTAGTGACTCCATGTTGCCATTGCGAAGCTGAAGCCGCGCTAGAGCTTAATAACTACGATCTCGACCAGCACCGCGAGGATTATGAAAACTATGTCTTTGCAGTTACGGGGCGATAATGGAACTTTATACATGGGAATACGAAGGTAGAAAGTATTACGGATTTATGCGGTATCACCGTTTGTGGGGAAAGGGTGAAGATGATGTCATCGAAGCGGTACTCGAAAAGTTCACCACCAACCTTCGCCCTGCGAAAGTGGTGGGTGCGGGTGCGGTGGTGATTGCGCCAAATAAATTGAAAATTATTAAATTGGCGGTGAAAGAAGGCATTGAGGGTATAGATCAATGGCGCACAAGAACCTATCCGCAATCCGATGAATCGGTCAAAGCGCGTGGAGCGTTCGCCATTATTCAGCAAACCCTTAATGACCTTAACCCAACCCCACCCGTCACCGAGCCAAAAAAATTCGGGGCGATAGTTGAGGCTCAATACATTCGAGCATCTTCGCGCACCAAGTTTTTCTTTAATGGCATTGATTGGATTCGTGAGCGCACTTTAGAGAATTTTGATTGGTCAGACCTTATCAACCCAACAATTCTAAGCGAGGGGTTGCTATGACCGACCTAGAGATTGTTCAAGAGGCGCAGGAACGGATTGAAACAGGGATTCTAAGAACTCGTGCGACCATTGCGCTCCTTAAAGATTCGCAATTTATAGAAAAACACAATGAAGGTTTTGTCTTAACCTTATTGCGCGCCCACAAAGCGGAGTTTGAGAGGCATGGCGTTGGAATTAACGAAGCAGAAAATCATTGTCGTATCTGCTATACCGAATTTCCCTGCCCTGAATCAGTAGCACAAGCCAAAGCGATTATGGGGGTGGATGGTGAGTAAGTTTGATCGCAAAGCCATGTTGAGGTATGAGATAGCCATGTGGCCCACGCGGAAACATGTTGGTATTTCAAGATGGGCGTACATGAAAACGGCTATTAGCAATGTTCTAAGAGGAAGGCCTTACTAATGACCCAACCCACTCACGATGAAGTTATAGCGTGGATTGACGACAGAATTGCCAAATTAAATGAGGTAATTAACAACCCTTGCGCTTGGGGCATTGAAACCGAGATTGAATACCGCGCCTCTCTCCTAGCCAACCGAGATGTGTTGGAGAGGCAACCAAAGAAGGCAACTGCGCCTTATGTTTTAACTCAACGAGGTTGGGGCTACAACCAATGTCTTGAGGAACTACAAACCGACATTTACAACAGGATTAGAGAGGTGATGGAATGACTGAAAAAACTTATGCTCAATTTACTGCTGACAATGGCGAGACGGTTATGGTGTCACCCGTTTATCAAGTTGCGGTAGAGCAAATAGTTGCGTACCGAAAGCAAGAATGGGAAAAGGAATTGCGCGAGCAGATAGCGCGGGAGATTGAGATTTGCGAACCTTGTTTTAATGATGTTTGGTGTGGCAAAGACGAAAAGAATCAAGATTGCTCGTGTATTTGTCACCAATACGCCACTATCGCTAGGGGTGAGAAATGAATCACGATGAATTGCTGGCTGAAATTAAATCTCTAAACGATTCTTGTTCCATTTCGAGCCGTTTGGGAAACGCACTTAAAGCGGTAGTGGAATTGCATAAGCCCAGGTTTTGGCAGAACCCAAATGTCCCTGAGTGGAACGGCGCAAACTGCACCCATTGTTTAGAGGAACGGGGGGATTATATGTCACCTATTGAAGCGTCTTACCCCTGCCCCACTATTCAAGCCATCGAGAAGGAGTTGAAGTGAGCAGTTTTGACAAGTCTTACTCAGGACTAAACCAACGGATGAAACCGCTAGTGATGCGAGATAAGGATATCAAATGAACCTAACTAAGCGAATCCTCAGCGATGAGGAAGTCCGGCAGATAAGAGCTGAATATCGAGTTGAGAAGGGGAATACGGTGGGATTGGTTGAGTTGGCTAAGAAGTTTGGGGTGAGCCAAAACACCGTGAGAAAAATTGCTAAACGCAATAGATATGAGGATGTTGCTTAATGACTTACTCAATTATTTCTGAGGGGTTACTACTTTCAGAACCTTTATACATAGGGTTAATTCCTTGCTCTGATTGTCCTGAACAAATTGCTATAGATCGTGAATTTCATAGAACTACATGGGTCGAAGCGAAATGCCCTGATTGCTTTTGTATCAATTATCGGATGTTTGGAGCCAAAAATGCCTCATTATGATTACAAATGTTCGATTTGTGAAGGCACTTCTACTGTTTATTTGACATTTGATGACATACACTCAGTCGAGTGTCCTAAGTGCCATGTTCAGATGAACAAGGTATTTCAAGCAACACCTAGCCACTTCAAAGGAACGGGATGGGCAAAAAATGACCGATAAGAAGCAACCGTATAAGCAATTCCTGCCAGACCCTACGGCGGTTGGCGAGCAAGTTAATGGATTGATGCTCTATGTTCACAATCGAACTGCACAGGACATTGTGAGCGCGATTCAAAGCCTTATCTTGGAACCTTATGAGCAGAATTTGGAGCTGACGGCAGATCAAATCCATATTGCTGCGCTTCAAAAGGCCCGAGATATTGCCAAGAGTTTTATCAAAGAATCAATTACTCTCAAAAAATAAGGAGCATGAAATGGATGAAAAGATCAATCGTTGCCCCAGTTGCGGGGGATATGTTTACGCCACCAATGCTTGCTATGTCTGCATTAAGGAGAGAAGCGAGAAATAAATAAAGACATCTTTGCGCTTCCTTGTAATCGCCGGATTATCGGTTGGAATCGTATTCGCTAGTGCAGCGCAAGCCTTGGAACCTAAATTGCTGGTGGTCAAGCTCCAGCCAAGGGCTTTCGCTAGAACTTTAATTTCCGCAAAAGAGTTTTCCTGCCTGGATAAACTCTGGAAGGCTGAAAGTCATTGGAACGCAAAGGCTAAAAACCCTAGTTCCGGTGCTTATGGCATAGCACAATTCATGCCGCAAACTTGGAAAAACTACAATTTAGTCAAAACATCTAACCCATACAAACAGATTACTTATGGGTTACACTACATTCAAATGCGCTACGCGGGTTCAGCTTGCTTGGCGTGGCAACATGAACGCAATTACAACTGGTACTAGAAAAGGAAAAAATGAACAATTTAACTATTACAGGAAACCTTGGTAAAGACCCCGTATTGACCTTCACAAATGATAACAAGGCGGTTGCTACCTTCTCCATCGCCGTATCTCAGAATGTCCGTCAGGGCGATTCTTGGGTTGATGGGCCTACTTTGTGGCTGAAGGTTACATTCTTTGGTGCGATTGCAGAACGCATTGTGGATAGATACAAGAAAGGCGATACCGCTACCGTGTCCGGCAAACTCGTTTATGAGGAATACAAGAACGCTGATGGAGAAGAAAAATCAGGGTTGAAGATTCTCGGTAACGAAATTGAGAAGGTAGATCGCGCTAAAGTCGAGGCAACTGCCAAGTCAGATAAGGCTCCATTCTAATGAGTGAAGAACTTTGGTCTAGCCTTCAGGTAATCGAACACTTAAAAATCAATCTCAATAATTTACGGCAGTTGCAATCTCGCAAGACAATTACCTGGAAGAAGAAAGTTGGCAAGCAAGTTTTCTATGATGCTGCCGAAATCCGGGCGTATCAAATCAAGCGCGAAGCCCGTAAGCAAGAGTAAAGTTGGGGCATGTTGGTTGTCGAAGATGAATCACTAGCCGAGATAGATGAAGCTCTCGGCAACCTTCAGCGCGATCTTTCTACTGATACCTATGGAAAAAGAATGAATTGGCGCAAGCGCGAGATGTTGTTGTGGAGCATAGATAATTTGCTCGATGCAAGGAGTGAGTTAGTCCAAAAATTAAAAAATGCTTCCAATGAGTGAGTTCTGCCTAGCAACAGGCCGGTAATTTTTTCGCAGCTTGAGTGAGTTCTGCCTAGTGTCAGGCAATTAAATTTTTAACACCCTGGACCCCCGCTTTAGACTTTTGCGGGGGTTTTGTCTAACCCTTTACTTTATAGTTTATGCTCCCGCCGTAAATGAGCCGCGAGAGTATCGTGAGCGAATTTTCCCGCCCTTACTTCTAGCTCTTGCGAACATTTAGGACAAATTACAGCGCGGTTCATTCATTGCCCTCTTTCTTCATGCACTTTTCACAATAAAAACCGTTTTTTGTCCATTCGTCCACAATCCCGCAAGGACAAGATAAATCTTTACTCATGCGGTCACGGCTTCAATCACTAAGGTTTTTTCATCATGTAATTCGCAAAATTCTCTCGCAAGTTTTGAAGTGGGAAAAACTACGGGTGAACCATTAAAAGTGAAATCAACTTCCCGATTGAACCAATACCGCCCCGCCCTGTATCGGTACGCCCCCTCCCTCACCACATAATAATAAAGAAAAGCCCTAGGGGTTCCTTTGGGCGTTATTTGTATTCTTCCCCGCATTGGTGTCCATTCCATTTTCATTTTTTCACCTTTCTATTTCTGCCAAAATTAGCAGACCACCGCCCACCCCTACGGGGTGGACGATAGACCGACAACTAAAGCGAACCTGCTAAACATTTGGACATTGAACCCCAGCAAAATCCGGAATTTGTCCACCAAAAATTAGTGGCAACAAGGAGGAGGAGATACACCCCGCCCCCGATTAAGAGGGCAACGGCTAAAGCTCTGACGAGTTTCCCGCGCTTTGTGAGTTTCATTACTCGCGCCCCACTTCGTCTAATTGGCAACCGTGACAATTACAGACAGGGCGCGGAGCGTTGCCCGTCCATCGTGGACTCTTGCGAGCCTTTGCGAGCGTGTCAAACTTTGCTAACTCGCGCCCTTCGTCTTGCCAATCGCGGGATACATTTCCATAAGGGCAAACTATGAGAATCTCATAATAACGGCTCGCGCCTTCAATTCCGTACTTCGAGGACACAATTACATAGAGCGAGGAGATGACACTCTTACTAATTCCTACGGGCTTGAAGTCCGAGATACGGCTAGAGAACATCCGCATACTTGAAGGCTTGAAGAAATAGCCTTGAGTCTTGCCCTCTAATTGGCTCGTATGCCAAATGTCTGCGGGGCGCGTAGGGTAATTTCTGCACCCATTGCAGGTGCAATCAAAAGATAGTTTCTGAGTGTTGTTCATGTCTTGCCCTTTCGCTTGTCTTGCTAAGTCCTCTTTGGACTCGTGCGCGCTAGGTACTTGAAACCTTCGCCGACCGACTCGGGCGCGCTTCCTTGCTATAAATTCCCTGCGTGGCACCAATTTTCTGCGTGATGTCCTTCGTCCATTGTGAGATAGTCATACATCTCGCCACAAGCGGGGCAGAAAAATAAATCCTCTCTTTGTGTTTGCTCCCAAGCCTTTAGCGCAATCTCTTTCGCTGGTAATTCTTCACACTCGCCTATCATGAGGTTAAACCCATCGGCAGAGGTAAGGCTCCACGAGTAGCCTTCTTCCTTCTCTAGTGAATAGCCAAGTGCTAACTCTGCATGGAATCCTTCTGCACCTTGTGGGTTCTTGAATAGAACCGAAAGATAATTAGGAAACTCCCAAGCGATAGAATGAATCACATCGCTTGGGATTACTTCCTTAGTTGCTTCAAATAACTCTTGCGGGGTTACTTCTCTGCTCACTTTATTTCCCTCCCCACATCTCTACTAATTCACTTGCGGAAGGCATTACAAAATTGAGCGCGTGACAATCTACGCACAAATCGTTAGGGAATACGGCTAGAGGGTGGATTACTGTCTTGCACTTGGTACATTCCACACCATCATAAATACGCGAAGAGCGATTATGGAGAGTCACACATCTTTCACATACCGCTAGTGATACTTGCTCTCCGTTGTCATAGACAAAGAGGCGCGAAGTAATTGACTTATACATTCCACAAAGTTCACACATTGAAGGATTCCCCATTCTCTAAAGAGAGAAGAAGCGCAAAGAGCGAAATGGGGATAATTATTGCTAGCAGATAGATAAACATTTCAAGCCTTTCAGATAGTGGAAAGGCACTCGCGCCTCTCCTTCATCTCCCATTTTAGGGGCATAGATTACGCAAAGGCAAGTACTCAAAAACTACGGCGCGGGGCAATCTTCATGACGCTTGGGGTGTGAAAGGGTAAGAATTACAGGGTGTAATCACCCCGCCCCGTTTCTTGATAGGGCTTAGAACCGATTCTAAGGCTAGACATTTATAGTTCCGATGTCTAACCCTGGCAAATTGAGCGTGTGGTGAGAGTGGTGGCAAGTGGTGGCAATAATTCCCCTAAGTGGTGGCGAAACTTGTATCCTGCTTGGAAGTTAGGTGTGGCGAGGGTTCACGCTCAATTGGGAGATAATTGGAGGGTTTTGGGGATTACTCAATTTCCCACCTAATCCTTACATATTCACACTTAACCACTCACAATCCATTCAACACTTAACCATTACCTATTGATGATCAATCTTTTCTGCTTACGGTTCATTCAAGTATCAGACTTTTATTTTTCACCACTCATTCAGCCACCATCACTCACCTATTCTTCTAGGTATCTCTTGAGGGTCATGTATCTCTCAAGCGTGAGTGTGCTAACTCTAAACCTCTACTTGAGGGTGAGGGTTTGACTGGGTGAGTGCCGAGGCTGGGTGCGTGTCTATATTTGATTATCACCATATCACTCATATGTCATGGCGTAATCTATTCACACCGCTACCCAAGGTCAGTTGCTTTGAAGAACGCTATTAAGTAATTCATTTCAATCAATCTTTGTTTTCAGATGTACGCTCTTATCGCGTGGTGACAAACCAAACCACCCCACACACTCACTAGCGTTTTGCCTCTCTAAAGTTTAGATTCGTGCCTAGCCCGAAGTTACGCTTTCATGTAATCATCTAGTTGGGTTACTCGGGCGTAGGTAACTTGTGTTACGCCTACCAGATGATCTCGCTTCTAAAGGAAGCTAATCTTTGATAACTCAACCAAGGCTTTTGAGCAGGAGCAGGTTGCCTCATCTAACGAGGATTAGAGCCGGTGCGAAACGGCCTCAGACTTTCATAGAGCTAGCCTGACAACTCTTACCTTGATAGCCGCTTTTTATTGCGGTTTGTTTCCTTTAAGGCACTTGAGAATAGCATCTTTTTCTCTGCCTTGCTTAGATCATTCCATGTCTTAGCGTTTGGGTCTATACGAAGTTTATCTGGTATAGGGCGTTGAACACCCATGACCGCACCCATCTTAGCAGACAGGGATAACTTCTTCTGAGCCATAAGCAAAACCTTATCACAAGTGCTAGGATTTAGATTACTTACGAAAGGAAAATCATGGGCTACATTAAAAGACTTTTTAGTAATGGTCGAAGTGTGTATGAGTGGGATGGTATTCACACCCCAGCAGTAAATACCAATGCTTCATTTGAAGCAACAATCCTTAAGGAAGTTATTGTTGAAAAAGAAACTGATTACTCTCATCTACAACTCAACAGAGAAGATTTGATTACAGTCCTATCACGCATAGCAGATGCGCTAGAGGAAATTGCGTATTAAGTTGGAAGAACATACCCATAAGTATTTTGTTATCTGCCCAAGATGTAAGTGGGAGTCTGAACATTACCCGTGTCCAGATGGAGTAATGATTGCTTTGGGGATTTGGACAAAGGACTTAGTAGATCATGTCAAAATAAAACATAGAATTTATTATACCTATTCAGGTATAAAGAAAACCAGCATCAAAAGTAAGGTACTGTGTAGTTGTGACAGGAGCTAATCTACGCGTTGATGATGAGCGTTGGCGTAAATATGCCAAAGCAATCAAAGATGGACATTCCCAGCGTACTGCCGCAAAGATGGCTGGCATTAGCCACTCAACAGTTATGCGCCAGTATCGCACTCCCACATCTCGCCTTAACCGCGTTCTTGGAGAAGCAGGGTTTGAATCTGCCGGCGTTATCAACATTGAAAAGATTAAAGGCGATGCCGAAAAAGCAATCAATGATTTCGGGTATTTTCGCCAACGCTACTTTGCTCGCTCGACTTCTCCTTGGGCTGAGGAAGCAGCGTATAAAGTTCTTGCTCTAGCCGAAAGCCCTAACAAGGAATATGTAGTTGTAAACTGCCCACCTGGTGTTGGTAAGTCCACATTTTTTACCCATGATCTTCCAGTATGGCTTGCCGTTCGCAATCGCGCTCGCCGTACCATGATTGGTTCTCGTACCGCAGGACAAGCAACCAAATACACAGGTCGTATTCGCCGTACCTTTGAACGCGTAACCCCAGTCAAAGCCGACCCAGTTCTATTGGAAAAGGGTTTAGCCAAAGATGCTGAATCCACGCTCATTACAGACTTCGGCAGGTTCAAACCTTCCAACTCTGATCTTTGGCGGCTAGATGAATTTATCTTGGCTCAAGATGGTGGAGTTGCGGTAGATGATAAAGAACCAAACTTTGTTGCCTACGGAATGGATTCTGGATTTTTGGGTGGTCGCTTTGATACCGTTATCTGGGATGACCTTGTAGATAAGACAAATATCCGCACAGTTGAAGCCCGCGAGAATTTGATTAACTGGTGGGAAACTGAAGCTGAAACTCGCCTTGACCCTGGCGGTCTTTTGATTCTACAAGGGCAGAGAATGTCGCCCGATGACCTTTACCGATACGCGCTTAATCTCGTAGATTGGTCAGAAGAATTTGAAGAAGAACCAGAGAAGGCTCCCAAGAAGTATCACCACATTGTTTACAAAGCGCATTATGATGACTTATGTAAAGCAGAAAATAACGGGGGTGTTCATCATGGTAACTACCCTGATGGGTGTTTGCTGGATAGTTACCGTTTGCCCTGGCGTGAATTATCACGGGTAAGAAAAAGCAAACTCGATAAGTTCCTTACCCTTTATCAGCAAGAAGATGTAGATGCCGAAGCCTCTCTTATTCAGCAAGCATGGATTGACGGGGGCATTGACAAAGACGGGGTTCAATCTCAGGGATGCTGGGATGCCACCAGAAACATTGGAAATTGGCCTAAAGGAGTTATGGGGTATTCGGTTGTAACCGCCGACCCATCTCCGACAAAATATTGGGCAGTTCAATGGTGGGCTTATTCCCCTGATACCAAAATGCAACACCTTGTTGATTTAGCCCGAACCCCTATGGAAGCACCTGACTTCCTTGATTACAACCAAGACACCCGAACCTATACGGGACTTTTAGAAGAATGGTGGGTTCGTTCTAACGATCAAGGTCACCCTTTTACCTACCTCATAGTGGAGGCAAACGCGGCTCAACGGTTCATGTTGCAATATGACCATTTTAAGCGGTGGTCTGCTATTCGTAATGTGAACCTAGTTCCCCATCAGACAAACCGGAACAAATCTGATGAATCGTACGGGGTTCAAACATTAGCCCCGCACTACAAAGCTGGTCGCGTTCGCTTCCCTGGCGGTGGAACTTACCTTGAGTCTAAAGCCGTTATGAAGCCGATGGTTAAGGAACTTATTCAATGGCCTGAAGGTTCTACCGATGACACGGTTATGGCGCATTGGTTCTTGATTTGGAACGCACCCCATCTCTTTGATGGAAATAATGGACAGGTCTATCAATTCTCCAATCGCCCAGCGTGGGTACAGAGAAATGCTAATCGCTTCAAGCGAGGCGTCTAAAGATTATTAGTGGTAACATTTAGACAGTTATTTCTCCATTGTCTAATGAATTGAGATACCCCTCATGGCAGCAAATTTAAGAAAGACTACTAAAGCAACTCCAGCACAAAACAAGAAGATGAACACGCCTTCTGAAATTAAAATCAATAGCCCAAAGGCTAAAGATTCTGGAAAGAAAACTGCCTCTAAAGCCCCAAGTAATCTTCAGACAAAATCTCTTGGCGCAAAGCAAGGTTCATTTGGTGGCAAATCAGCTAAAAACCCTAACACTAAAAAGATTGTTAAGAGCGTTTAATGAAAAAGCACCCTGGCTTCAAAGCCGTACAAAATTCAATTGCCAAAAAAGAAGGCGTATCAAAGAAGGCTGCTGGAGCGATTCTTGCTTCTGCTACCCGCAAGGCTTCACCAGCGGCAAAGAAAGCCAATCCAAATCTCAAGAATGTTAAAGGAAAATAAATGGCTACCAAGAAAAAGTGGACAGAAAAATCTGATGACAAATCAGATAAGAAGGCTGGCATCAAAGACGGCTCAAAGCGCGACATGGCACTTGATAAGAAGCGCGGTTTGCCAAAAGATGTTGTTATGAAGAACGCAAAGAAAAAGTCCAAGTAAGGGCATTAGTTTCATTCAAGTTGTTTTAGTAGAAGGATAAATAATGCTCGGTCCATCTATCGAAGAAATCTCGGCAATGCTTTTAGAACGCCAAGGTATTCGCGGTCCCGTTCTTAATGCAATGCGCGAATTGCGAGATACCTACAATGGCGATCTCGTTATTCCGCTACCCGAATTAGATAGGGTGGATAAGTCCTATGTTGCTAATCTGATTACAACAGGACTTGACCAATCGGCTATGCGTATTTCATCTACCATGCCAAGTGTTTTTTATCCTCCAGTTGAAGAAGGCAATCGCCCATCCGAGAAGCGAGCCAATACTCGCATGCGAGCCACCCTTGGCTGGTGGGAAACAAACAATATGCAATTGAAGATGCGCCGTAGGGCAAGGCATTTAATTGGCTACGCATCTAGCCCAGTTGTTTTGCGCCCAGATAAAAAATGGGGTGCGGCTCGTTGGGATATTCGTGACCCACTTAATACCTTTCCTTCCGATGGTGGCGACCCAGACCAGATAACCCCAGACAATTGCATCTTTACTTACACGCGCTCTCGCACTTGGCTTAAAACTCGCTACCCCGATGCTGAATCTCGTTTGCGTAGAAATGAAAAAACTAAAGATTCAGACATGATTAACATGGTTGAATACCATGATGGTGAAGTTATGGTTCTTCTTGCCAATTCATCTGTAAGTGCTTCACAATGGGATACCAAAATAACTGGAACTCCTAGCGTTGAATTAGAACGCGTTGCCAATCGAACTGGTCTTTGCATGGTTGTTTCCCCTGGAAGAATTACTTTAGATCGCCCAATGGGTCAATTTGATTCTTTAATCGGCATGTATGCCCTTCGAGCCAAGCTGACTGCCCTTGAAGTAACCGCCGTAGAGCGTGGCATCTTTCCAGATACCTACCTTATCTCGCGCCCTGGTGAAACTGCCAAGTTTATTGCAGGTCCTTATGATGGTCGCTCCGGTCAAGTGAATGTAGTTTCTGGTGGAGAAATCCGCGAGATGACAACTCAACCAAGCCCAGCAACTAATAACCTTATTAACACGATTGAACGCGCTGAACGCGTTGCCTCTGGTACTCCTGCTGAATTCGGTGGGGAATCTACATCAAACATCCGAACAGGAAAACGTGGTGATTCGATTCTATCTGCGGTAGTTGATTTTCCTATTCAAGAATCACAGGAAATCCTTGCCGCTTCCTTACAAGAAGAAAACAAGCGAGCAATCGCTATTGCTAAAACTTATTTTGGCAATGAACGCAAATCGTTTTATGTATCTGCTCGTAACGCAAAAGGACATATTGATTATGTCCCTAGCAAAGATTTTGAAAACGATAACAACATTGTTGCCTATTCCCACTCTGGTTCAGACATTAACGGGCTTATCGTTGCATTAGGTCAGCGCGTAAGTATTGGAATCATGTCAAAGCAAACTGCACAAGAAATTGACCCAATGATTGAAGATGCGGAAAAAGAAAAAGAACGCGTTATCGCAGAAGGTTTGGAGCAATCTCTTTTGCAATCAATCCAAGCACAAGCCCAACAAGGCGCAATTCCACCAGCAGATGTAGCAGCAATTGATGTTGAGGTAAGAAAAGGCGCAACCCTTGGGGAAGCAGTAACAAAAGTTCACGAAGCGGCTCAAAAACGCCAAGCCACACCTGCTCCTGCTGGCGCACCTGAAACACAACCTGGTCTTGCACAACCCGGACAAGGGGCAGAACAACCAGCGCAAGGCGCACCTGCGCCACAAGATGTCGGTTCATTCTTGGCTTCACTTAGCAATGGAGGTAAGTAATGCCACGCGGGGGAAAGCGTTCTGGCAAGGTTGGGGTTCAATACGCCAATCGTTCTGATTTGCGTGGAGCAAATGTAGTTTCAGCGCAACCCGTTAATACCGCTTTGTCAAAGTTGGCTAACACCGCTGTTCCTGGACAACAGTACGGACAAGCCAAAGCACAACTCGATGCACAAAAAGCCGTTCCTATGGGTGGCGCACCTGCTCCGCTTTCTTTGCCAGCGCAACAAGCAGGGGTAAGCCAAGGCGCACCTCAAGGCTTGCCTTCCATGCCACCAGTCACACCTCTTTCTCAACCAACCGATCATGGGCTACCAATCACAACAGGTATTCCAAATAGCCCTGGTGCTGGACCTGAAGCCATGATGCAAACTGTTCAAACTAGCCCAGCGCAACAAGCTCTGGCTCAATTAAATTCTTTGGGTAACAATGTGTCCCCACAAGTTGCTTTCGTGCGTAACTACCTTGCCATGCAAGCACAAAACCAATCCCCTCATGGAACGGCTATTTAATTGGCTAATCAAACGCCACCAGTACCACCAGCATCCGCGCCTCAAGTTAATACTTATACACCTGCTGGTGATGGAATCTTAAATAACCCAAGTGCCACTTCGCTTGCCGATTTTATTAACAATGCCCACGCATCTGGATTTGGAAACATAGACCCAAATATCACAACAACCATTGGGCAATCAATGGGCAACAATAACGGGGCAAAAACTGTTTTAACAACCATTAAAAACGGATTAGCCGTACCCAATAAAACTTCGCAATACCTTTATGAGCCATCTGCCATGAATCCTACGCAGACAATTAGCAAGGTAGTTCAAGACCACATCATCAATACTGGACTTCAAACTTTTCATGCTAGTTCAATTGCTCAACTTCAACAAAAGATTTCAGATGCCACTTTTAACGGCATTAAGGGTGGCTATTCCCCTGGGCTTCCTATCAATGGAGTCTGGAACAATGATTGGAACAACGCCCTTTATCAATACCATCAAGACCAAATAAATCAACCTGGCGTTGGAACTTTTAGCGCACGAAATACATTTAATACAATTTTTGGCGAATCGTGGTTGAGCCATGCAATCCCGCTTGTTGCCAGCGTTATTAAATCTATTCCTGGAGATGTTCTTAAAGGCTTGGGTGATGGATACAAACTTACCGCCGATGCCTATACCGCACTTGAAAACTTTGTAGGCAATAGCCAAACTGGAAATGAAGCAAGGGCAACAACCACAGATATTGCAAATCATTTAGCAAACGCTGGAAGAATTGCCGAAGGACAAAAAACCCTTACCAATGTCGAATACGCAAATCAAAGCAACGCAGAAAGTTTGCTTAACATTGCATCTGCGGCTATGGCTCTTTCAAGCATCGGCAAATTGGGCGAAGGCGCAGTTGGGGCAGTTAAAGGTGGCATCGCGGTTGGCAAAGAAGCTGGGGCAACCAACGCTGCCAAAGCCCTTGTTACCGATATCGGCCCACAAAAGCCAGAAGGTATTGCCAACTGGATTATGAACTCAGTATTGCCTGAAACCGCTACTGGCAATCGCCTTGTTTTTACCAGACGGCTTCACGATGTCCCACGCCTTGCTTTTACCAAATGGCTTCACAATGTCCCAGCCGTTAAAGGTTTAGTTAATGGCTTAGATAAAGCCGCAACCGAAGGTTACCAAGCCTATACAACCCTTCGTTCTGTCGCCGCAACCCCTTATCGCCTCCCAATAGTAGGAATCGCTGGAAAGATAGCGCAAGATACTTCCGTTGCCGGAATTAAACTTGGGCTTCAAGGTCACGCTGAAAACTGGATGGGCGATCCTAACGGAACTGCCGCCTATTCACTCGACCACTTAACTCCTATTGCTGGCAATCTTGGAAACGCACTTAACATTATTCAATTGGGGGCACATGCTCCAGCATGGAACGCTGGCGGTCCTTCATTTGAAGTTGGTCAAAAAATAGCCAATATTCATCAACAACTTTCTGATGCGCTCAATAGCACGGGGGTTATCTCTGGTTATGAACGCGGTACTGGGGCTAATTTCCTTGATGAAGTCAATAAACTTAAAAATGCTGGCGTTGAAGATGCTTACGCAGTTCGCTCTCAACAACTTTCTAGCAAATATCTTGACAATGCCGCAGCGCACTCAGCGCAATCAGTTACTAATACGGCAATTCAAAAAGGTTTAATTGATGGAACTAACGCCGACCAACGCCTTCGTTATTTACAAAATGCACAATCGGCTATTCGCAATAACCCAAGCCTTCTTCAAGAAGCGTTACAAAGTTATGCGACAAAGCCTATGCAATGGGAAACCGACTTAGCAAAGGAAATGCAAGTTTCCCAAGAAGATGCTCGCACCGCACTTGGTCATGGACTTGAAAACCTTACCCAAGCGCAATTGCTTTTCAAACAACATGTTTTGCCTAACCTTTCTAAATTTACTACCCCAGCCAGCCTTGCTGGTGAAGATACATCATGGATGTCAATTGATTCCCCATTGATGCCCGAAGATGCCGTATCTAAGTTAATGTCCCCAGAGGACATTGCCAAAGCAAATAAAGAATCTGCTGCACCTATCGCATCTAATCAAATAAAGCGCATCCAAGCCCTTTTGCGCGATAAGGGAATTACAGATAAAGAATCACGCATTGCTTATCTCAATAAGTTTTTACAACGCACAGACATTACCTCAACTAAGAATCTTAATAGCGGTGAAGCAGATCGCCTTATTAAGAGTTTAGTTCCCAAATCACCAACCTTGCGTGATGCTCAAAATGCCTCACTTTCCGATGCCGCACTTCCATCTCATTTTGGCTTATCAAGAATTGAAACACTTCACGCCAATGATGTTCAAGGTTTGGCAAGTCAATTCTATGCAGACCTTGAAAAAGCAAAGCCCGGATTTAAGGCTCCCGAAACCTTAGATAACCTAGAACCTACCAGCGGTGATAATTTTGGTGCAAATGCTCAAGCATCCGTACTTCCCAAAACATTTGACCCTAAAACCGCTACAACCGCTGAATTAAGACTTCGTGTTAATGTTGAACAAATTTTAGGCACAGAACTTGGTCGCAATATTAGAGATTTGCAATATGTACCAACACAAGACCTTATTAAGTTGATGGTAGAGAAATCTACTTGGCTTGCTTCAGATGCCCACCTTCCTGCCGATGGCTCCCTTGATGAAGTAAACAAAATGATTAACGACCTTGGTTACAAGATTAACTATGGAACAGATGTCGGTCATAACTGGACAGACCCAACTCTTTCTAGTGACTTACTTGGCGAAAGCCGTAATGATTTTCAAAAAGCCGCAGATAAACTGGGACTTAACTTGGCTCAATCTGACCCATCTTTAGCCGCGCAAGCTGGGCGTACCGCCGCAAATAAAACCCTTCAAAACGCAATTACAAAAATTATTGCTAAGGGAAATAACAATTTGCCACCTTGGGTTACTGGCTCACGCCTTATGTCTTACGCCCAAGACATTATTAAGCCAACCGTTAGCGGTCCGGCAAAGTATTACATGGACTTGATGAATAGTCCTTTGGGCAAAGTCGCATCCCTTCGCATTGGAGGAGGAAGCGTATGGAGCAAGGAAGTTAATAAGTTAATTGGAACCACAGTTAAAAATCTTGATGGTTCCGATTGGACATTGGCTACTAAAGACCAAGCCGCCGAATACATCAAAACCACAATCGCTTCAGCCAATACCCCACAAACTTGGTTGAAGAAAGACTGGATGACCGCCATGACCGACAAAGGTGATATTCGCGGAATGATTCTTAATAACAAAGGTTTTGAAACACAAGCCGTTGGACTTAGCACAAAAGAAGCAAGCGACCTTTGGTATGCCATGCAAAAGGGTTTGCGTTCAACCCCGCATTACATCAATGGCATTAACCCTCTTAGCCGTTTAATGAATTCTTCATTTGGGTTTGTCAATGTTCCACTTTCCGTTAATGGTCATAGAATTCTTGACCTTACTGGCAAAATTCAACCCTCTCTTATTAACCTTCGCTACTTATACTCACCACTTCAAGCATGGCTTCGTGTTTCCAAATCAGCCGTTAAGGGTGTCAATGAGTCAATGCCGATTTCCTACAACCCAGCCGCATCTCTCAAGGAACTTGGGGCAAAGGTGGAAGCCGATGCTTATGCTTTGGCAGATAAAATTTATGGCACAGATAAAAACGCTCAAGAAGTAGCAGATTTTACAAACAAAGAATTTGATTCCAAAGACCTTGCCAATATTTACAACCCACGCGCCACCCTTGCTCGCACAGTTCATTATGTGGCACAAAACATGAAAGAAGAAGGCAAGGCAATCAATACGGCAGAAGGTGAAGCCGAACTCAAATCTCGCGTGGATGCAATCAATAACTATGGAAATCGTACTGCTGCTGAAAAATCCGTTAATGCTTTTTTCTTTCCATTCTCATTTGAAAAGACCGTTGCCCGCGAACTTGGTGGCGCACTTTTAGATAACCCATCACTTCGTATGATGACTGCTGCTGCTATCGCTGCCTACAATTCATCTGACGGGCAAAAGACAAAGGCTTGGATGGAAGCCAATTTGCCATTGTTCAAAGAAGCTGAGAAATTAAATCCTTACTATCATGGTGTTGGCCCAGGCGTTTTCGGTGGAATTAACAAAACCCCATATTCGGTTGCCGAGCAATTTTTATACGGTGGAAAAACCAGCACAAATCTTAACGGGGTATCTGATGCCGATAAGTTAAGTCTATTTGTTCACATGCTCATGCCAAAGCCAATTACTACCAAGGCTTCGGCTACCGCCATGCTTGCCCTTGTTCCAGCATTGAAAGATTTATCTACCAATGTCATTGGCTACAACCCTTCTTCAAACGCACCCCCCAATTGGGGTGGCGCACTTAAAGATTCAGCCAAAACTTTATGGTGGGAAGCAGGAAGCGCAATTACCAAACTTTCACATGGTCAAATCTTTGGTCACGCCAATACCGACAATTGGCAAAACCAAGGTCATCTGCCTTACCAAGAACAACAGACAAAGGCTTGGGATTTGCGTTCGAAGATCATCACCTACGCTTCCCAAGCGTTAGATGCCAACCGTCATGGTGGGCAATTCGCATGGCCTGATACATTCCCAGCAGGTTTCGCTGGTCAAAAAGTAGATATGACAAGCCTTAATAATCTTGTTCACCATGTTTATCCAGCCTATGACCCATCTAAAGCCTTTACCGCAGTAGCAAATAAAACAACTGCTATTTCAGAAGAACGCGTGGCAATTGCCAGCAACAAGACTCTTGGCATCTTGCCGTATTTCAACGCCTTCGTAACTCAAAGTGATAAACTTCAAGCGTATATTCAAAAAAATTCACTTAGCCCAAATTTCGACCCAGCCCCAATTGCTCCATACATGGATGAATTGCGACAAGCCGCCGCAAAGTTGGCATCACGCGATGCTACTTTCCCGACTTTCTATGCCAAGTATTACGCTTCTAAATATGGTCCATTGAAAGGATTATGATGGGTAGCACTAAAACTCCTAAGCCACAAAAAACCTTGCCACCTAGCGGTGGTTCGGGAACTCCCGATGCTGGATTGACTGGTGGCTTTACCACCCTTCCTGGAACTTCGACCGCCGACCCTACGGGCTGGACTGCCGCATCCAAGGCAGAACTTGATACGACCGGACTCAACATTCCTGGGCTTTCGGGCAAAGCCACAGGAGCGCAAATTTTCGCGGCTATCGAATCTGCTGCAAAAACCAATGCTGGAAGCGGAAAGATTTGGGGCGCACTTCGCCCACTTATCGCAGTTGGCAACTCTTATACCAAGGCACAGGCTCGCGTAAATTGGTCATCTGCCGATGTCACCGCACTTCAAAAATACATTGCAGCTTGGAATAACTACAACACCACCAACCCATCTACCCCTGCAACCCTTGGCTCATGGGTCAATCTGACCAAAAATACAACTGCCACTACTGGTGCTTCCGTTGGTCAAACTCTCAACTTGGTCACAACTACCCCAGTTAGCGTTCCAGCCCAAGCCGATTTAACTTCAGTTGCCCAACAAGCCTTCGCCTCAACCCTTGGTCGCTCTGCTTCCCCCAAAGAAGCCGCCGACTTTGCCAAGAAATATCAGGAACTTGTTCTCTCCTATGGCTCTTCCAAAGATTTGGCTAAGGTTTCACAGTCGTTCCAAGCCCCAAGTAGCCCTATTCAGTTCCAGCAAAGCGGTCAAGCCCCTCAATCGGGTGCGCCTATTCCAAGTATGACTTCTGGCGTTAATGCCGTCACAGCCCCTCCTACGGCTTCTGTTGCGGCTTCTAACTACGCCGCCCAGACCAACCCAACCGAAGCATCGGCTCAAGCCGCTTCAGATGGCCTTAATCAGTTCATGTCCATGTTGAAGGGCGCATAAATGGCAACCCGTATTAACTCACCAAAACCTAAAGTCCCTACGGGTACTGGCACAATTTCGGCTAAAACTATCGCCGGCGTTGTCCCTCAAATCAATTTTGACCAAGCAACGCAAGATTACCTCAACCAAAACTTTGGTTCGATTGCGGCTTGGTATAACAACCCAAGTATCGGACCCGTTCTCAAAGCAGCCTTGGTTGCTGGCAAGGGTGGAACCGCCCTTCAAGGTGAGGCTTATGCTGACTTTATCCGTACCCATGCGGTAGATGCCAACGGCAATGTTATCCAAGACTCTAAAAACTCTTGGTGGAACAACAACGCTAAAACAATCCGCGATGCTCAAGCCCAAAAAATTACAGACCCAGCCACTTACAATGCTGGAGTCAATGGAGTTCTTACTTCTTCGGTTAATCCTGTAGCCACAGAACTTGGAATCCAACTTAGCCCAGATGCTCTTAATTCTGTTGCCGAACAAGCCTATATAAATGGCTGGACTTCAACCGATCAAATTAAATCTGCTTTGGTCAGCCAATATCATTACGATCCACTTGCTACGGCTACCCAAGGCGGAACTCTTGGCAAGACTATTGCCGACCTTTCCACCATTGCTAGTAACTATGGAATCCCACTTCCTAAAGACCCAACGCAAATTGAAAGTTTCATTAAGCAAATTGTTGCCCCTGGAAATCAGAATCCAGCTCTCGGTGGCAATGCTGAAGAAATCTTTACTGAATACGCCAAAAACCAAGCAAAGGCTTTGTATCCTTGGATGTCAAGTGCCATTGCTAACGGCATCAGCGTTAAGTCCTATCTCACACCTTATCAAACGCAGATTGCCAACACCCTTGATATTTCCCCAGATTCGATTAACTGGCAAGACCCTAAGTGGCAAGGTTTAATCAATATTCCAGACCCAACTAAGTCCGATCAAACCATCCAAGCCAATATGAATCAAGTAATGAAAACCATTAAGACAGACCCTCAATACGGGTGGAATTACACCAACGCGGCTAAAACACAAGCCTCAGACTTTGCAAGCCAACTTAAGACTATGTTCGGATTACAGGGGTAAATCATGGCAACTAAGAAAACCAATAACGCAACCCCACCAAAACTATCTTCAGGTGTGCAATATGTAGGTTCTCAACTTCAGTATGTTTCTCCTACTGGTCAAATACTTCCCGTATCGGCTGCCCCAACTACGCCTACTGGTTCTGGAACACCAACAACGCCACCAACAACGCCACCAATTTCTCCAGCAATTCCTCCAGCAAATCCAGTAAATCCTTTGGCTAAGGGAACAGTTGTCGGAACTCCCCAAGTTATTAAAAATGCAGATGGAACTATCACCACAGTTAGCACAGTCGCAGATGGCAATGGTGGATTTACAAGTTCGCAAACAACTTCTGGAACACCAACATTTACCCCTTCAGCAAGTGATGAATCTGCTATCGGGGCAATTGCAGATGTATTAGGTTCTGCTGGTCTTGGTTCAGTTGCTCAAACCGCATGGGCGCAATTGAACTCTGGAGTTCCAGCCTCTCAAATCATTTCAGATATTCGATCGGGAAATCCGATTTACGGAAACGCTTATGCTCAACGCTTTCCTGGCATGGCGGCTCTTGCGGCTAAAGGTCAAGCAATCAGTGAAGGTACATATATCAGTCTTGAAAAAAGTTACACAGAGGTATTGAAATCTGCTGGTATCCCTAGCGGAACTTTTGATACAACCGCCTATATGGGAAATTTGATTGCTAATAACATCAACCCAACAGACCTTCAATCCCGTGTAACGGCAGCCCAAAATAGCGTTCTCTCTCTTGACCCAAATATTCGTCAATACGCTTTGGATACTTACGGACTTGATTCAGGTCATCTTGCGGCATGGGCATTAGACCCAAGCCAAGCCTTGCCAAAAATCCAACAACAGGCTCAAGCCATGCAAATCGGTGGCGCGGCTCTCCAGCAAGGATTTAAGGGCGCAGGAGCCAACGGGGAACTTACTATTGCCCAATCTGAAGCACTTGCTAACCAAGGTATCAGCCAATCTCAGGCGCAAGCAGGGTTTAGCAACTTGGCTCAAGAAACCCAATTTGAAACCCAGTTACCTGGAGATGTGGCAACCGCCCTTAGCAACCAACAACTTATTAACAGTCAATTCAAGTCCAACGGTTCAGATGTTCTTGCCTTCCAGCACCTTCAACAACAGAAGGTTAATGAGTTCAACCAAGGCGGAGCAATTGCGGCTGATTCAAGCGGAATTAAGGGAATTGGCGCAAGCAATCTAACTGCTTAGGTTTAGACAAAAGAACGCGTTATGTGTATTCTTTAATTGCGCTCCTGAAAAGTTCTAAGTCTATTCCTCGTCTAGTTAGAGCCACCAAGAGGAATCGCGGCTCCGTTCGCCGCTATAACAATGAATGAGGCAATGAGGGCTTGCCCCGCGTATTGGTTAAGCGGTGTCAGGTTCGGTTACGACCACCTTAAACACTAACCCTGCCTAAGTGCTTTCCTAGTAACTTAGCGATACAGAATTGGAAAACAATCATGTCAAATGAAAATGACGATTTCGAAAATGAAGAATTAGAACTAGAACAAAATAGCGAACAAAGTGGAGATACTGCTCTACTGCGTGACTTGAGAAAGCAAGCCAAAGATGGCAAGCAAGCCAAGCGTGAGGCTGAATTAGCCAAGCAAGAGGCAGATGCGGCTAGGCGTGAACTTGCTCTATTGAAGTCAGGCATTGACATCAACTCTCCAACTGGAAAGTTATTTGCTAAGTCCTATGAAGGTGAATTGACAGCAGAAGCAATCAAGGCAGAAGCGGAACAGTATGGCTTAATCGCCACTTCTGAAACCCAATCTGTTAAAGAGGAATTAAGCGCAATTGATCGCGTATCAAATGCCTCCGCTGGTTCTCAGGCTTTCGTTGCACCTTCAGCACTTGATGATATTCGCAATGCGGATTCACCAGAGGCAGTTCTGGCTATTGTTTCAAAACTCGGTATCCCAATTTCAAATGAGCAACCTCAATCTGGATTCATCCGAATCTAGTCCTCATTTCCGAAAGAAGGCGAATAAATGGCTTTAACACAAGTCTCCTCGCTTGATCTCTCGAAGGCCGCGTATGAGCAAATTGCTTACTATGCCCTTCGCCCAGAGCTTTATTACGATGCTCTTGTAGAGGTTAAGTCCACAGATGCTACCAATCGCGGTGTATCTGTAACATTCACAATCGCTTCCGACCTTGCTGAAGCATCAACAGCATTGACAGAAACTTCAGACATCACTCCAGTAGCGATGGCTGACTCATACATCACCGTTACTCCTCTTGAATACGGTAACGCAATCCAACTTACTGCCAAGCTCGGTGCTACCGCGTTTATGGAAGTAAACCCAATCGCCGCACAGGTTATTGGTTGGAACGCTGGTATCTCAACAGACGGCATCGCTCGTACTGCTGCTGGTACAGGTACTCAGGTTGCCTACTCAGGCGCAGTTGCAGGTCGTACATCTCTTGCTAAGACAAATACTCTTGTAGGTTCAGATGTCCGTAATGCAGTTGCTAAGTTGCGTAAGCAGAATGTCGCAACATTCAACGGCATGTATAAGGGTCTTATCCACCCAGATGTTTCCTACGATTTTCGTGGCGCAACAGGTGGAACTAACTGGTCTGACCCACATGTTTATTCCGACCCATCAGGTATCTACAATGGCGTAATTGGTAACTTCCAGGGCGTTCAGTTTATGGAAACACCACGCGCACCATTCTTCTCTGACGGTGGAACAAACTCATACACAATCTCAACGATTGCTGTTACTTCAAATGTGGCTACAATCACCACATCTGGTGCACACGGTCTTGCAGTTGGTGACACTTTGACCATCTCAGGTGCTACGGCAACATCAGGTACTGGTTCAACTTCACAACTTGGCTTCAACGCTCAGTTCACAGTTGTAACAGTTCCAACAACCACAACTTTGACAGTTTCGGTTCTTGGATTGTCAAATGTGAACGCTGGTACTTCATTGACACTCGTTGTAAATGCAGTAGATGTGTACGGAACCTTGGTCTTGGGTCGTCAGGCTCTCGCTAAGGCTTTCTCAACCGGTGGCGGTTATGGAATCCAACCAATCTTGGTTGATATTCCCGTCATTGACACACTCCGCCGTTTTACTGGAGTTGGCTGGAAGCACTTTGTCGGGTATGCTCCATTCCGTCAAGCTGCTTTGTTCCGCATTGAATCTGGTTCTTCAATCGGACAGTAAGTAACTTAGGGGAGTCACCCGCTTAACCTTTCTCGGGTGGCTCCCCGTTCTACTTTAGGAGCGTGACAAATGGCAACTTTTACTCCCCCAGCGAGAACCTTTGTTCCCGTTATTACGGATAATACCCCAGAGTTTCAAAAGCGACCTTTTGCTTATTTCACGCCTTCGATTCCTAAAGGCAATAATGTGTGGATAGATACCAACAATGTTGTATCTGAAACCCAACCCCCACTTTGGGTAGCCCAAACTTATTACAACGCAGATGGCTCTATTGCCTCAAGTAGCCCTGGCGTTAAAGCCGTTTATTATGGCGGTCACTCCTATACAATTAGTGCCAGCGAAGTTCAAATTCTGACAAACGCTGGTTACGGAGCGTACATAAGTTGAAAACTGAAACTACAATAGTTTGCGCTCATTCCAATTTTAAGTTTTCATCCAAAGATGGCTGGATGTGTAAGAATTGCTATAAACCACTTACCAAAGATGAACTTCCACACCGCGAAGGTTTTCCCATGCTCGGTTTTGGAGATTTAAGAGATAGCGTAAAGGCAGTTAATGATCGTGAAGAACGCTGGCAAAAAGATATGCCAGCCTACAAACGCCTTCGTCAGCAAGGGTATCAACCCAAGGGAATTGATGGAGCCGCCCGTATTGAAGCTGGAGCCACAACCCGTTTTGAGATTGAATCAGGTCAAGTCCTAGAAGGACAAACTAAGAAAATTGAAGCCGCAGTAGAAGCAATTGAACATGTAACAGGCAAATCCATTTATGACCCTAACACAACGGCGGTAAATCTATGACAACTGTTCAAAATTGGATTGACCAGACTCGTTCTTATTTAATGAGTGGTTATGTTGAAAATCGTAATCAACTTGCTTCTGCTTATACCGCAGGTAGCGGAACCCTTACATTTGCTCAACCTACTGATGGTATCCGCTCCGGTACGCGCCTTTCTATTGGAACCAATACTTTTTATGTCTGGTCTATTTCAGGTTTAACTGCCAGCGTATTGGCTGGAGAAGAAGGTTCAACCGATGCTAATGCGGCTATTGGAACTCTTGTTCGTGTTGCCCCACGCTTTACGGGCAACGACATTCTCAATCAATTAGGCAATGAGATAAATGATTTGTCATCTCCCACCAATGGTCTTTACGGAATCCAAACTTATGATTTCACTTACAATCCGATTCTAACGGGTTACGACCTTAGCCCTATTGCCGATCAATTGATTTCCATTTATGAAGTTAAGTATTTGACTCCTGGACCTGCCCACGACAACCCACGCATTTCCAATACCAAGTGGCGTTTGAACCGCAATGCAGATACGGCACAATTCCCATCTGGAATCTCACTTCAATTATTTTCTCCTGGTTATGCAGGTTTTGGCGTTCGAGTTGTTTACAAGGCAAACCTCACAATGCCAACTACCACCTATGCCAATGTTGCCTCTACTGGATTGCAAAATACGGCTTTTGATATTCCTCCACTTGGAGCAGCAATTCGCTTGATGGAAGGGCGCGAAATTAAGCGCGACTTTACCGAAGCACAAGGCGATACTCGCAGAGGAAGTGAAGTTCCAGCAGGAGCAATCATGCAATCTTCTAATGGACTTCAGCAATTACGCGCTCGCCGTATCGCAGCAGAAGCCGCAAAATTGGAAGCTTTGTACCCAAGTTATAGGAGTTAAGCATGACAATTTCGCCATCGCTTTCCTATGACACACCTTTTAGACCAGCGGTTCCTTTTTACTCTGGAAGTTCTACTTCTTCCAATGTTCCTTGGCCTTATCCCGTAGCACTTGATGGTCACCCTTATATGCTCCAATGGGACAAGGATTCAATCGGAGTATGGGGAGCAAAATTCAAGCGCGAAACATTGCCACTTGTTCGTAACCAAGCCGATAACTCCAATACCCCTGGAGAGCAATCTATCTCCCCCGAACAACTATGGCGCAGAAGTCAAGATACATGGTTGGGTGGAGAAGGTCAGACCTACCTTGATCGTGCTACATCACTACTCAATCGCTATAACGATTCAATAGGAATTAACCCTTGGAATCCTTGGCAACTTTCCCTTCTTAATGACACATCTCGCGTTTATACTTCGGCAAATACTGGGCTTGCTTGCTTAAACACGGGAACCAATGTTTACATCATTGATGGAACCGCCCTTAAATACACCTCAGATATGTCCACATTTACCAGCGTAACTGGCATGACTGGCTCACCAGTATCTATGGCTTCTGATGGCGCAACCATTTATACGGCGAATAGTTCAAACGGCATTTACTCTGGAACACTCGGTGGAGCATCTGTTTCTTCTTTCGCAACCGGAACTGTCACCTTGGTTCGCTATACCAAGTCACGCCTTATGGCGGCTGGTGGTGGCAAACTTTACAATGTTCTTTCTAGTGGAGCATTGCCTACTGCGCTACTTGACCTTTCGGCTCGCAACTTTACTTGGGTAGATATTTGCGGTGGTCTTAGCCAGATTTATGCGGCTGGATACGCTGGAACTAAATCCATTATTTATCGAACCGCAATCCTTTCTGATGGAACCGCACTTGCCGTTCCTACCGTTGCGGCTGAATTGCCAGATGGAGAAATCGTTCGTTCGATTGCCTCCTATCTTGGTTATGTTCTTATTGGAACTGATAAGGGCGTTCGTTTTTGCCAAGTCAATTCAGATGGCTCGCTGACCTTGGGTGGAATCATTACAACTAGCCAACCCGTTTATTGCTTTGAGCCACAATCTCGCTTTGTCTGGTATGGCTTGTCCAACTACGATGGCAATAACTCTTTCTTGGGTCGCATGGATTTGACCACCTTTACCAGCACTCTAGTTCCAGCCTACGCAGCCGACCTTCAAGCCCATTCTCAAGGCGCAGTTCGCTCGGTTATTACCTTTAATAACAAAAGGTATTTCACCGTTGATGGCTATGGATTGGTCGGGGAAACTAGCATTCCAGTTGCTTCTGGAACTTTCGTCAGCGGAGTTATTTCCTACGGTCTTTCAGACCCCAAAGTTGCCATGTATGTGGACATTAAACATGAGCCACTTAAAGGCTCAATTCAAGTAGGCATTATTGCCGATACTTCCGATCAATATGCGGCGGCTACAAATGCCACAACTATTGGAACTTCAAGCGTAGTGGGAAGTGTATCTCCTACTTATGCTTTCCCCGCTGGTCAGCTTGTAGGTGAGAACTTTCAGATAGTTCTTACCCTTAATTCCGATGGCACAAATAGTCCAGTTTTGACTCGCTGGATTTTGCGCTCCATGCCTATTCCGATTAGAACTGCTCAATGGAATGTTCCGATTATGCTCTTTTCAACAATTACGGTTGGCGATAAAGATTGGTCAGTTAAAGTTCCAGATGAACTTGCTCACCTTTATTACCTATGGCAATCACAGAATGTCTTTACTTTCCAAATGGGATTTGAAACCTACCAAGTGGTACTCTATGACTACCAATGGTTGCCTGAAATAGTGAATATTCACGGGGAAACAGAAGGAACATTCTTTGCTCAACTTAAAGAGATAGCGGGTTAATAATGGGTGCGAGAGTTTATTCAGGTGCGGCAACCCCCACCACTATTACAAGTTCGATTACGAATGTATCCACCAGCGTAACAATTGCTTCCGCAACTAACTGGCTTACATCTGGGCAATTTTCTGTTGTCATTGATCCCGGACTATCTGGTGAAGAAAAGTCCCTTGCTACCCTTTCTGGAACAACCCTTACTTTCGTTACTCGCGGTTATGACAATACAACCGCAGCATCTCACAACTCTGGTGCGTCAATTTATCCAGTCCCTACCGCAATTGATTTTTCGGAAGCGAACACCCATGTAAACGCTTCTAGCGCAGTTCATGGAGTAGCTGGAACTATTGTTGGAACAACTGATACCCAGACCCTCACTAACAAAGACCTGACTTCGGGAACCAATACTTTTCCAGCGACTTTGGTTACGACAACGGGTACCCAGACCCTCACTAACAAAACCCTTACATCTCCAGTAATTAACGGTGGCGTAGTAACCAGCCTTCTTGAAGGTGCTAACACGGTAGCCTCAGCCGCAACGGGAACAATTAACTTTGATG
>Ga0208497_1000167_pt1 | contig 35536 bp, 59 predicted proteins | sample CryBogCBE25Aug07_FD_184555 | JGI IMG/M metagenome (GOLD analysis project Ga0208497, IMG submission 184555) | Freshwater microbial communities from Crystal Bog, Wisconsin, USA - CBE25Aug07 (SPAdes) | ecosystem: Environmental > Aquatic > Freshwater > Lake | place: Crystal Bog, Wisconsin, USA...
AACCGTGGGGTATTTTTATTACGGTTCGTAATGAGTCAGCGTGGCTTTCAGTGCAAGAATACCGTTCCCTAATCGTTGCATTGTCTAACTTATCGAATAAAGCCTATGAGTTAGACTCCCAATGTCCCAAGTGTGGAGAGAAACTATGAGCGACTGCGGACACACCTACCAGACCTACGACATCGACCGCAACATAGTGACGGTCAAGTGGGCGAGGATGTTCTGCCCCGACTGCGGACTGCGCCTTGAAGCGCCAGGGCCGACCAAGCCATTCCACCTCAAGCCCCACCAGCGATGACTATCGTTGCCGCCATCTCCACACCTGCTGGAGCAGTCATCGGCTCGGACTCGCTCGCCGCAGTCGGTGAACTGTGCGCCCCTACCGCCAGCCCCAAAATCGCTCGGTACGGGAACATCCTCATCGGCTTCGCAGGCTCGTGGAGGGCTGGTCAGCAGTTCCTCGAACACACCGCCCGACTGAGCAACCCCACTCTGCGGCAGATTCTCGAACTGGAGACGCAGGAGACCGACTGGAACCTGCTCGTGGTCGAGGGCTCACGGATCTACGAGGTATCGGCAGACAAGGGCGTAGTCGAGGCGCTGAACGTCGAGGGATTCTCCTACGGCGCTATCGGCTCGGGGGCGAGCGTCGCTCTGGGGGCTCTGGGCTTCGCCTTCCCACGCCTAGACCGAGGAACCCTGCGCCGAGTGCTGGGGGTCACGGCGGAACACACCACCACCGTCGCTGGGCCGTTTCATCTCATCGAACTATGAACCGCTACGTCAGCATCCCCCTCACTGAGCGGCACTACGAGTTAGTAGACCAAACAGCCCCGAAAGAAACGTGGGGGAAAGGGCCTGTCATCGGCGAGACCGCCAGCCCGATAGGTCGCCTGGGCGAAATCGTGGTCATCGAGTACCTGACCCAGCAAGAGGTTCAGTTCACCGAGGACTTCACGATCTACCAAGACCTCACCATCGTCGGCTCGGGGCCGCTAGAGGTCAAGACCAAGAACCGCACGACAGCCCCCAAGCCCTACTATGACGCTTCCATCCCGACCTACAGCCACAAGTTCCAGAACGTCTCCTACTGGGCGTTCGTGAGCCTTGAGCGAGACAAGGACTACTCGGGCGACTTCGTTCGTGGATACCACCACGCCCACCTCGTCGGGGTAGCGAACCGCCGCATCACCGAGACGGGAACAGTCGTCCACGCTGGCGATTATGACGAGAGCAACGACCTGACGCTACGCATGACCACCATCAACATCCCTCTGCGCAACTTGAAGCCCATCGAGGAAGCCACGGCTATCTGGAAGAGCCGACAGAACTAAACACGCCAGCAGTTGAAAGTTGTCACCACATCTGCCATCATGTTTATCTATGCTGGGCGAAGTATGCCTAGCGAATCTAACTAACGTCTGGTCATCCTAACTATGGCACGATACGAGCGCACCGAAGAGCAAGCCCACATTGACACCGCAGCCCTCAAACTGCGCTCACTCGGCTACTCATACCAGGCTATCGCCGACCAGATGGGCTGCTCAAAGCCCACCGCCTACGCACGATGCCAGCGAGCCCTCGCCGCTATCCCAGCCGAGGCCGTAGACGAGTTCCGCCGCCTCGAAGGGCAACGCCTCGACCTCCTGCTGGAGAAAGCGATGGACAAGGCCCTGTCGGAAGAGAAGGGCGCACTGTTCGCCATTGACCGAGTGCTGGCTATCATGGATCGCAGAGCGAAACTCATGGGCCTCGACGCACCCATCAAAACCGAGGTCATCACACTCGACTACATCCAGGCTGAAATCGCTCGCCTAGAGGCTTCACTCGGGGAGATAAATGACGACGATACTGCAACAGCGCCTAGCGGAACTGAAACGGCTTGAGGCTCTAGAACTCAAGGAACGTGCGCTCAAGGCTCAGGCCGCCAAGAAAGAATTGTCTCACGCTCGCTACCGTTCCTCAGCCCGTCCCCAGCAACTCCCTCCCGAGGGCAACTGGCGCATCTGGCTCATTCTCTCAGGCCGAGGCTGGGGCAAGACCTTCACGGGCGCAGGCTGGCTGATAGAGAAAGCCCTGAGCGAGCCTGGCATCGAGTGCGCAGTCGTCGCCCCGACGTTCACCGACGTTCGCCGCACCTGTGTCGAGGGGCCGTCTGGCATCATCAAGAGCCTGCCGTCTGGCGCTCTGGAGCAATACAACCGCTCCAACGGGCAGATAACGCTCACCAACGGCTCAAAGATTCACATGGTGTCGGCTGACGAACCAGACCGAGCCCGAGGGCTGAACCTCTCCTACGCATGGCTCGACGAGTTCGCAGCGTGGCGGTACGAAGAGACTTGGACGGCTGGACTAGCACCTGCTCTGCGTATCGGCAACCCTCAGACCATCATCACCACGACCCCACGGCCTACCAAACTGATCCGTGAGTTCATGTCCCGTAATGACGGCTCAGTGGTCATCACCCGTGGCTCGACGTTCGACAACCAAGCCAACCTCTCACCAGCAGCCCTAGCGGAACTGAAAGCCCGATACGAGGGAACTCGCATAGGCCGCCAAGAACTCTATGGCGAAGTTCTCCTCGACGTACCTGGAGCCATCTGGACTCACGCCGACATCGAGAGCGCTCGAGTGACCGAAGCCCCCGAACTCGTGCGCATCGTTGTCGCCATTGACCCAGCCGTCACCTCGGGGGAACACTCCGACGAGACAGGAATCGTCGTGGTGGGCAAGGGCGCAGACGGTAGGGGATACGTTCTTAGCGACCGTTCCTGCCGTGACACGCCCTCTGGATGGGCGCACAGAGCCATCCAAGCGTTCGAGGACTTCAAGGCTGACCGCATCGTCGCTGAGAAGAACCAGGGCGGCGACATGGTAGAACTCACGCTCCGCTCCGTGATGCCAACAGTCCCCTACAAGGGCATCAACGCCAAGCAGGGCAAGCGACTACGAGCCGAGCCCGTGGCGGCGCTCTACGAGCAAGGACGCATCAGCCACGTCGGAGCATTCGACATCCTCGAAGACCAGATGACGGGTTGGCTCCCCGACTCAGGCACATCCCCAGACCGCTTGGACGCTCTCGTCCACGGCCTCACGGAACTCGGACTGTCGGCTGGCGCAAGTGCTGACCGCTTCTTCGCCGAACTCGCACCGCCCTGCGTCATCTGTGGCTTCCCCGTGGCGGCTGGCACTTCTAACTGCTCCAAGTGTGGGGCGCTCAACAACGACTACGACCTCACGCAGGTCTACCCCCGATAGGACGAGATGGCACTTCGAGACAGGTTCAGCCGCAAGGCACGAGAGCAGAAACTAGCGGAGGCTGTCGCCGAGGCTGTGAAGGCTGGTCTGGCTGGCTCCCCGATGGGAACGACCAACTACAACCGAGCCACCCCTGCTGAGCCATACTCAACCATCGGCGGACAGGGCATCGTCACGGGCATCGGTCAGGCTATCCCTATGGACAGACCAGGTGTCGGCTACGAGGGCGGACAGGTCGGCTCAGGCTTCGGAGCCATGCTCGGCCCAGCCGCACCACTCCTGCCAGCGCCCATCGACGTAGTTCTCGACGACTCGGGCCGTGCGCTTCCTCGCAAGTACGAGTACCAGGTCGCCACGAACCTCAACCTTACGCAGTCCGAGGTTCCCTACCAAGTCCTCAAGTCTCTCGCTGAGCAGTGTGACATCGTTCACCGTGCCATCGAGATTCGTGTGGGCGACCTCGTGAAGCAAGACTGGTCGTTCGACCTCTCCGAGAGCGCCATCGCTCAGATTATGCAAGAGCAGAACTGCTCACACGCTAAGGCTTCACGCATCGGGCGAGACCTCTACGGCGACGAAATCAACCGACTGACGGCCTTCTGGAAGAACCCCTACGTCCAGAGTGACCGCTCGTGGAGCGAGTGGCTGACCGAGGCGCTGTGGCAGGTGTTCGTCTACGACCAACTGTGCCTCTACCCTCGCTACAACTTCGGCGGCGACCTCATCGGCATCGACATCATCGACGCACCGACCATCAAGATTCTGCTCGACAACCGAGGCGACGTGCCTCACCCACCATCGCCAGCGTTCCAGCAGGTGCTCTGGGGCTTCCCCCGTGGGGAGTTCGTGGCCTCACCAGAGTCCGACGGCGACTTCTACAACTCCCCTGGCAAGTACGGCGAGTTCAAGACCGACCAGATGAGCGTCTACGTCAAGAACCGCCGCACCTGGTCGCCTTATGGCTTCTCGCCCGTCGAGGAGTGCATCCCAGCAGCAACGCTCTACCTAGATCGCCAAGCGTGGATGCGAGCCGAGTATCAGTTCGGCTCTATGCCGACGACGTTCATGAAAACGAACTCGATGGAACTCAGCCTGGAGAAACTGTCAGGCTACGAGCGAGTGCTGAATGACCGCTTGACGGGAAGCACCGCCGAGCGTCACCGCATCAAAGTTCTGCCCGACGGGTTCGACCCTATCGCCATGCCCTCGCAGGACGAGCGATTCAAGTCCGACTACGACGAGTTCATCATCAAGCGCATCGCCGCCATCTTCGGTGTTAGCCCCTCGGCCCTCGGTGTCGTGGCTCGTGCTGGTCTCGGCGGTGGCAAGGGACAGATGGAGGGCGAGAACGAATCGTCCGAGAGCGTCTCAACTCGCCCGATGGAGATGTACGTCACGGACGTAATCAACTCCCTGAGCCGTCGCTACCTCAACGCCGACCTCAACGTCTCGTTCGTAATGCAGAACCGAGCCAACGCTCAGACCGCTAAGGAGCAGGCGCAGGCTTTGCAAATCTCGCTGTTCTCGGGTCAGAAGACCCTCAACGACGTACAGGGCGAACTCGGTCAGGCGCTCTACGAGATGCCCGAAGCCGACGAACCGTTCATCGTCGCAGGAACCACCATCCAGTTCCTTAAGGGTCTGCTCGAAGTGGACACCACGGGCGAAACCATCGGACAGAAGGAGACCCCCAGTGAGTCAGACAGCCAAAGCAGCGAAGGTCAAAGCGGCGAAGGTGCGCAAGGAGTCGGTCAAGAAAGCCCGAGTCCGAGCGAAGCGCCGCACGATTCGCTAAGGGCGCAGGAGGCTAAGGCGTTCGCCAAGTTCGCCAGCAAGCCACGCTCACGGGAGTTCGAGTTCAAGTACCACACGCTTAAAGAGGCCGCAGTCTTGAAAGCGCAGATAACTGATACCCCAAAAGGACGTTCGACTACTAAGGCGAGCAAAGAGCAGACCGAGTTCATCGCTCGGCGGCGCAAGGTATCAGCGCACTACGCTTCCCTAATCCACAAGGCTCTCAAGGACTCCATCTCAGGGCTCGACACCGCTATCCGCATGGCGCAGGTTCAGGCCACCGCTAAGGCCGCTTCGGACAAGAACGCAGCCACGGCGGCAGTGGACAACCACGTCAAGATGGACACAACCGCCCTGGGCAAGCACATCTCGGACGTTCACGCTGAGGGCGGTTTGGTGGGAACGCAGGACGCAGCCGACCAACTCGGCGACCTTGCTCCCGACACCCCCATCGGCGCACTAGCGAACGGTACGGACTGGGACTCGTGGACACCAGGCGACCCACAGGCGGCCTCAAAGGTCGCAGGCGGCAACCTAGCAACGCTCATGGAGAACGCAGGCGTGACGCTCAAGGGCGTGTCTGACACCACGCTCAAGGCCGTTGGAGACATCCTCGGGCAAGGGCTCGAACAGGGTCTGCCCTACAAGGACATCGCCGACAGCATTTACAACTCCTACGCCTTCTCCTACGAGAGAGCGCAGGTTATCGCCACCACCGAGGGCAACCGAGCCGCCATCGCCGCAACGATGGACTCGTACACCTCGGCTGGCATCAGCCAATGGGACTGGAACACCTACGATCCATGCGACGAGTGCGCCGCTATGGGCGAGGCGAACCCCCACGACGTAGGCGACGACGCACCACCACTTCACCCCAACTGCGAGTGCTTCGTCACTCCAGTCATCAACTAGGAGAACAATGACCGACGAAATCAAGTCCATCTACCTCGGCAACCTGACCGCCAAGCGTGGTAAGGACGGGTTCATGTACGTCAAGGGATTAGCATCTGACGACACCCTCGACCTCGACCAGCAAATCTGCGACCCCGAGTGGCTCAAGTCTGCGTTGCCAGACTGGTTCGCATTGGGCAACATTCGAGAGATGCACCAGAGCAAGGCCATCGGTAAGGCTACCGAAATGGAACAGACGGGCTCTGGCTTCGTTGTCACGGCTAAAATCGTGGACGAGCAAGCCGCCAAGATGGTCGAAGAGGGCATCTACACGGGCTTCTCCATCGGCATCAAGAACGCACGAGTTATCAAGGACAACAAAGCGCCTGGCGGAAGAATCTGCTCGGGGTCTGTCGTCGAACTCAGCCTGGTGGACAGACCAGCCAACCCGTCGTGCGTAATAGAAATCGCCAAGTCAGTAGACGGCGTATTAGTGAAAGGGGCCGCCGTGTCCGAACTTGAAAAGGCTGAAAGCCCAACGCTGAACGCCGAAGCCGTAATGACCGAAGAGCCAGGTACTCGTGACGAGGTTCTTGACCGTGACTCCCCGTTCTTCTGCCGAGCCTGCTCTGGCACTGGCAAGAAGTCCAACGTCGAGGGCAACACCCAAGAGACGGACTGCGATGTCTGCGGTGGCACTGGTGAGCAGCCCGAGGGCCGTTCAGAGTTCGACGAGCCCAACCGCCAGAGCATCCCTCAGGAACTCGACAACCGAGACATGAAGGACGCTGAGCCCGAACTCGCCAAGAAGGACTACTCCGACGCTGAACGTGCGGACGCTGCCGAGGCAGGTCAGGCACTCCCCGACGGTTCGTTCCCCATCAAGACCGTCAAGGACTTGAAGAACGCTATCCAGTCATTTGGACGTGCCAAGAACCCAGCAAAGGCGAAGGCTCACATCAAGGCTCGTGCTGAGGCGCTGGGCCGTGAGGACTTAATCCCCGACAACTGGAAGGGCGCTGACGCTGACGTGGCAAAGGCCGCCGAAGACCAGGTTCACGACGCTGACGAACTCAAGCAGATTCAGGCTGGCCTCATCAACTGCATCAAGGCAGAACTCGACGAGATGCTCGCAGGCGACGACAACGAAATCGCCGACATCCGTGAACTGCTCTGCACCCTCGACATGTTCCTCGCATGGTGGACGGACGAGGCATCAGAGAACCAGACCGAAGCCCCATTCACGGGCTGGGACGACACCGACAACACAGGAGACATGATGGCATACATCGGACTCGGCGTTTCAGCCGACCTAATCAAGACCGCAAGCGCAGAATCGGCGACCCCCGAGGTCAAGAACGAACTGCGCAACGAGATCGTCAAGGCGCTGGGCCTTGAAGAAGTCATGACTGCTAAGGCAGAGTTGAGTGAGGCGAAAGAGGAGATCCAACTCCTGAAGGCCGCCCTCGACGAAGTGAAGCAGATGGCTGTACCTGGCGGGCCTGCACTTCGTGCAACCCGTGAACAGACCAGCAAGTCAGCAACAGTCCTTGCGAACGAAGTGGAAGCACAGCGCCTCCGCAACATCGCCAAGCAAGTGACCGACCCTGCACTCCGCAGCCAGTACCTGACAACTGCTCAGGCTCTGGAAGCACTCAACAACTAACTACAACCAAAGGAACCAGAATGGCACTCGCCGCTCCCTCCCTTGACCAGATGTTCTCAGGCCTCCCAGCCGACGAGCAGGTCAAGCGCTTTGAGGCTTACAAGTCAGCCCTTAGCACCGTCCAGTCCAACACCCTCGCTGCTCACCGTCGTGGAGAAATCTCCTTCGACCCACAGCGTGGCATCAACAAGTCAGTCTCGACCGCCAACCGTGTCGCTGAACTGACCAACGAAATCACTAAGGCTGTTTCAGGCGACCAGTTGGCCGCCGTTCAGTCCTCGCTCGACGGCCTCGCCGACTTGCAGAAGGACTTGACGCTGACCAGCCCTCTGAACAGCAGCATCTCGGGCGTCTCGGGTCTCGTACCTTACGACCTCGACCCTGTTCTGTCGTTGCTCATCCCGAAGGAACTGTACCTTCGCAACAGCATCGCCCGTATCAAGGCTCAGGGCCAGGCTCTGGAGTTCCGCCGCATCACGGGTCTGTCGAACGCAGGCGTTGGTGGCGTGGGTCAAACCTCGTCGTTCTTCTCCTCGACCTCGGCTTCGACTTCGTTCGGTGGCGTTTCGCTGAACCGTCCTACCAAGATCACCTACGCAGCCGACAAGATTGTCAAGTCGTTCGTCGAGCAGGGTCTGTCTGACAGCGTTTCGCTCCAGGCTTCCTTCGCTGGACAGGGCTACACCGACCTTCGTCAGTTGTCACACACGGCTCTCATCTGGTCGCACTTCCTCGCCGAAGAGCGCAACATGATGAACGCTGTTTCGACCGCTCTGCCCACCACGGGCCTCGGCACCGCCACTGGTGCTGTGGACTCGACGGGTTCAGGTCTCCCTGCCTCTGGCACGGGTACTGTGCAGGTCACGTTGTCCTCGGCTTACGGTGAGACCCTGCCTGTTTCGGCTGGAACCATCACCTGCGCTGGAACTGGTGCAAAGGTCACTTGGACGGGAACTGCTCCTTACGGCGCTGTTGCTGTGAACATCTACGTCACCGTCGGCTCGACCGTCTACCGTGCTTCAACGGTGTCGCTCGCCTCGGGTGTGACGGGCCTTGCCTTCGCAACCTACGCTGCTGGCGTTCCTGCTGCTGACGGCTCATACAACGCCTACGCTGCTGGCGCTAACTCGGGCTCAGGCTACGACGGCTTCATCAGCACCATCGCTCAGTCTGGTGGCTACCAGGCTCAGTTCAACAACACCGTGTCGTCACAGAGCGAGCCTGCTGGCTTCGTGCAGGACGCTCTCGTGAGCCTCTACAACAGCACGATGGCTGACCCTGAAGTCATCTTCACCAGCGCCTCGGTTCGCCGTGCGCTCTCGAAGGCCCTGCAGTCCACGGCTGTCTCCAGCACCTCCTACCGCTTCAACTACGCCACGGGTTCCGACGGCGTGAGCATCGGTGCGATGGTGACGGGCGTTGCAAACGAAGCGACGGGAACCATGCTCGATTTGGTCACGCACCGCTTCATCCCACAAGGCACGATGGTCATCCACCAGAAGCAGTTGCCTTTCCCTGACTCTGGCGTGTCGCAGACCGTCGAAGTCCACAACGTCGTAGACTCGATGATTATCGAGTGGCCTCAGATCGGCTTCACCTACGACATCAGTTCCTACACCTACGGCTCGCTCGCTTTCCGTGCGCCAGCCTGGTCGGGAATCATCACGGGTATCACGGGCTGATAACCCACCCATCGCTAGTCCCCTGGACAGGCTGAGCGCCGCAGGGGACTAGCACCGAGGGTTGAGCAGGGCGGTGGGGTTTCCTCCCCTTTCCTCCGCCGCCTTGCTCCCCTCCTCGAAAGGAGAAAACATGAAACTCGTCGGCTCAGACAGAGGCCTCAAAGAAGTGACCGTCAATGACGGTGCAGTAATCCAACGCCAGAAAGACGGCACGTTCCACGTCGAGGGCGAGACAGCACGGATGCTCGTCAAGTCGGGCGACTTCGCTGTCGCAGGAACGAACTTCAGCCACGTCCGTCAGGGCTTCAAGTGCCTCGACTGTGGCTTCAACGCACTCATCAAAGACCGTTGCGGCAAATGCGACGGCACGAACTTAGAGGAAGCCTAGATGGTCATCGCCCCGTTCTTCAGCACCGAAGGCATCGTCGAGCCATACGTCTCCCTCAACGAAGTCAAGTTCTCCGCCACGGCGGCAGCCATCGACTTCAGCAACCTCATCGAGAACGCCTCTCAGGTGGCCCAAGACCGTGCGCTCCAAGAGACCATCGTGCGAGCCTCGTCAAAAACCGACACCTACTGCTACGGCAAACTCGGCACACTGAACGCCACCTCGAACACCGAGAACGGCTGGTATCGCCCGAACCGTGACGGGAACCTCGTGTTCACCCCCTCGTTCTCACCAATCCTCGCAGTCACCGACATCCAAGTCGGCTGGGGGCCTGGTGACGGCCTGAGCGACATCACCCTCAGTTCGTCCAACGTCGCCATCGACCGTGACCAGTTCACCCTCACCGCCCCCTCGACGCTCGGGCTCTACTTCGGCAACCTCGGCATCGCTGGTGGACGCTGGGGATACCAGACGAACATGTGGTGTCAATACACCTACATCAACGGCTGGTTCAACTCGTTCACCTCGACCTCGACCACCGCAGGCTCGACCACGCTCGTCGTGAACGACGCTACGGGCATCTACCCTGGCATGAACTTCACTATCTGGGACGGCATGAACGACGAGTACGTCACCGTCTCAGAGGTGAGCGGCACGAGCATCGTCCTGACCTCGCCGACGAAATACAACCACGGCGCAGGCGTGAACGTCTCGACCATGCCTGCCGCAGTCAAGCAGGCCGTCATCCACTTCGTCGTAGCGATGATTAAGGAACGTGGGCAGGGCGGTCTGGTCATCAACGAAATCGGCGAGCCAGGCGCAGTCTCAAGCCGTGAGCAGTCCTCGATGACCGACGAGATGCGAGCCTACGACATGCTCGAACCGTTCAAGGTCATCGGTGGTCGTCAATGAGCCGCACAACAGTCCGAGCGCAGTTCATCGACTACCTCAACAACGCTGGCATCACCTATCTGTCAGAGGTCAAGAACTTCCCAGCGAAGTTCACCCCCGAGGGCGACTTCTACCAGAACGAAGACCCAGGACACCAGCAGGGCTGCATCGTCTACCCCTACATCGAGACGCAGAGCGAGAAGCGCATCGAACTGACGGGAGCCACGGGCGGCGGCAAGGAAATCACCTACGAGGTGGTGTTCACCTGCATCTTCCGTTCCAACAAGCGCAAGACCGAGGACGCTGGCGTAGACGCTGAGACCTTCCTCGACTCGTTCACGAACGCCATCCGTGCGTCGAAGAACTGCGGCGGCAACGGCCCTATCTTCCAGTGGGGAGAGGGAGCGACCAACGGTGGCACAGACATCGAGGTCACGGCGTACTACCCACGCCAAATCAACGGATCAGCGAGTGCTACGCAGGTAGTCTCGTCGGTTCGTGTTCGCATCATCGAAATCACCAACTCCAACTCGTACATCTCCTAAGGACACCTATGTTCACCTTCACCGACAGCCAAGAGCGCATCTACCCCAACCTGTTCGACGCAGAGGGGAACGTCCTCGTCGCAGTCCCCAACGTCACCACCCTGGCAACTGACCCAGGTGACGGACGCTGGACTGCTTCAGCACCTGCGCCACAAGCCACGCAGACGGCCCCAGAAGCCCCTGTAGCGGACGCAACACCGACCACCGACCCAACCACCACCAACTAAGGAACAGACATGGCAAACAACGCCTTCCTCACAGCCAACTCGTACCTCGGAATGGTCATCGAGACCACCGAGGGAACGCTCCCGACGACTGGCACGGCCTACTGGCTCCCCGTCACGTCGCCGCAGATTACGCCGAACCAGATGTTCCTGCGAGACGAAGCGCTTCGTGGATCTCCCACGACGGTCTACGACCAGGTGCAGGGTGTTCGTCACGACGAGTTCGAGTTCAAGTCCTACCTGTTCGCTGACACCTTCCCCGTTCTGGTGCGCTCCATCCTCGGTGGCTCAGACACCAAGACTGGCTCAGGCCCCTACACCCACGCCATCAAGGTTTTGAACAACGCCGCTACGGGCTCACAGCCCCCCACCTACTCAATCCTCGACTTCGACGGTGCGAACTACTTCACCGTCTCGGGCGCACAGGCCGACTCACTGGGCATCACCTTCGGCGCTGACGCTGCTGCCGAGGCGACCATCAAGTACCTGGGCAACCCCTATGTCTCCTACACCTCGGCTCCCACGGTGTTCGCCACCCAGAGCCTCTCGACGGAACACCTGATTCCTGCTTGGAACACTGTCGTCACCATCGGCGGCACGACCTACAGCAACGTCTCGACGGGCGAAATCACCATCAACCGCAAGACGCAGGCCATCTTCACCCTCGGCACTCAGGCTCCCTACAACCTGTTCGCTGGGCCCATCGAGGTCACGGGTAAGTTCACGTTCGTCATCAACAGCACCTCAGACGTGTTCTCGACGGGCTCAGGAGCCTACGGTCTGACCCGTTCGCCCGAGGCCATCGTCGTCACGCTGACCGACCCCAACGACCAGACCTCCAGCACCAACCACTCGGTTTCGTTCACCATGTCGGCTGCTCAGATTATGAACATCAAACGCACCCGTGGCAAGGAGTTCACGGAACTCGAAGTTGAGTTCACCGCCAACGCCAACCAAACGGACTCAACGACGGGATACTCACCTATTCAGGCGACTATCATCAACGGCGTATCTGGCTCGTACTAATAACACCAAAGGGGAAACATGCCTATCGTCCAACTACCAAACAACCAGTCAGCAGTCATCTGCGCCCGTGAAGAAATCACCGAGCGAACCACTCGGGCCATCTCTCGTGCGTACATGAAGGCGGCTGGCACGGCTGCGAAACTTGCCATCCTCGGCTTCGACGACAAAGACCCCAAGACGTGGGGCATCTTCGCCGACATCTCCGAGGACGACCAGGCGAACCTCGACGGCTATCAGGCGCAACTCATCGTGGGTCTGGTGAAGCAGTGGACGCTGGGCGAACTGCCCACGCTGGAGAGTGCGTTAGACCTGCCTAAAGCAACGTTCGACGCACTCTCTGAGGCGTGTGCCATCGAGTTCAACGGATCTAGCGTGGACACGGAGCCAGCGATAGACCCTTTAGTCCCTACCGCCGACTGAGCAAACTCAAGGCCGCCCTCGAAGGCAAGTCCACCGAGGTAGACGCTGAACTGCTCGCCCTCTATCGTGAGCATCGGTTCCGCAAGACCTACGGCGGCAGTCACGAGGACTTCCTCAAACAGCCTCGGCAGGTCACAGACTGGCTCCTCGCTATTGCTCGCATAGAACAGGAAGCCCAGAATGGCTAACGGCATCGAGGTCAATGACGGGGGATTCCTCGACGCACTTCGCATGGACAAGAAAGCCGTCGGCGATGCGGCGCAACGCTTCGTCCGTCAGGGCGGTGAGGTCATCGCTGGCAACGCTCGCAAACAGTTCATCGGTGGCAAGGAAGCGCAGGCCACTGACTCATGGCGCTCGGACGCTTGGCCCATCCCCACTCGTCGCACGGGACAACTACAGAACTCCATCCGAGTCTCTAAGGTCTACAAGCAGGGCTCGTTCTGGGTCTCAGAAACAGGCCCCACAACGGTCTACGGGCGCAGAGTGGAACTCGGCTACACGGGGACAGGTCACTTCCCCTACTACACCACTCGCTCGTTCCCGTACATGCGACCAGGACTCGAAGATTCCAAAAACGAACTAACTCGTCTCTACGCATCGCTCATCGGATCAGCACAACAACTCTAAGGGAAGCCCATGCCTCTATTACCTCCAGTTATCGCCACACTCCTCGCTGACACGAAGGAATACATGGCGAAGATGGACGAGGCCGAACACAAGATGGGCAAGTTCGGCGCTGCGTCGGACGTTGCTGGGGCAAAGTTCAACAAGTTCGCTAATCTTGCTTCGGACGCTGTTATCGGAGTGGGCGCAGCCATCACTGCTTATGGCGTAGACAAGGCCATCGAGTTCCAGAAGTCGCTCGACGCACTCCAGAACCAGGCAGGCTACACCGCCAAGCAGGCTGACGAGGCTGGCAAGTCCATCCTCAACATCTCCAACGCCACGGGCATCGCCTCATCGAACATCGCCAGCGCCTACCTCCAAGCGGCAAAGGCTGGCATCTCGCAGGCCCATGCGCAGCAACTCATCAACGACGCAGCCGAAACCGCCGTCATCACGGGTGGCGACGTGACCTCGACGACGCAAACTCTCATTGGCATCGAGAACCTGCAGATCGCTAAGGGCATGAGCGTCGCTCAGGTCTCTGACCTTATGGTGATGGCGAACAAGCGTCACGTCGGCTCGCTCGACACCCTCACCTCGGCGCTGACGGGCAAGGTCGGTGGCGCACTAGCGGCGGCTGGCGTGAACCTGGCAGAAATCGCCGCAGTCTCAGAAGTGGCATCTCGGGCTGGATACGACAGCGCCAAGTCCTACACCGCTCTCGCCACGGGACTGAACAAAATTGAGAGCCCGACTGCTAAGTCCGCTAAGGCTATGGGGCTCCTCGGCATCAACGCCCAGACCCTCGCCACTACCGCTCGCCACCCTGGCACGGGTCTCGTGGACGTGCTGGAGTATCTTGAGAAGGTATCCAAGCGCACGGGAACCTCGATGAACACCCTCATCTCGGGAACGTTCGGCCCTGGCTCTGTCGGCATGGTGACTGACTTGGCAAACCACATCGGCACGTTGGCTGGCAACGTCAAGGCTCTGGGCGGCGCATCTGGTGGTGGTCTCCAGTCTGCGTTCTCTGTGGCCTCGAAGCAACTCGACGTTCAGATGAAGATTATCGAGCAACGCCTCATCAACTCGGCGACTATGTTCGGTCTGAAACTCATGCCCTACGTCGCAAACGCCGCCAACGTGCTGACAAACTCAATGGACTACCTCGCAAAGCACCCTGCGGCTGTCGGTCAAATCGGCATCGGCATCGCTACCGCCCTCTCGGGTGCGCTGGCGTTCAAGGCTGCTGGCGTAGGTGTGACCATCGCTGAAGCGTTCGGCGCAACCATCGCAGGCGGCACAGCCCTCCTCATCGGTGCGGCAGTCTCGGCAGGTGTTCTGGGCGCTCTGGAAATCTGGAAGTACGGCAAACAGCCCGAGTCCGATTACCTCAAGGCCCACAACGAACTTCAGCGCAATAAGGCTGGCGGTATCTACGACATCGCCGCTCTGGTGGTGAACACCATTACGAGCGCCGCTAACCACGTCATCACGAAGTTGCCAGGCAACCCCTACATCCCTGCTCTGCCCATCCTCGGGTCTACGGTCACGAACAGCACTCAAGCACCTGGCATGCTCGGCAACCTCAGCCCACTCTCGCCAGGCTTCAAGGGCAAGACGACCATCAACGTCACCGTCGCCCCGAAAGGCAAGGCTAAGTCCTAATGCCGACCTTCGATAACACCTCGGGTCAAGACGAGACCATCAACATCAACATCGACATCGACGCTATTGTCGCTGAGTTGGTCAAGCACCCCACGTTCATCAAGGCCATCGCCCTGCACATCCGCACCGCTCAGACCAAAGACGTGCGCCGCATGGGCAACCTGTACGGCTCTAAGGCCGACAAGCCCAAGCCAGCGCCGACCACGAAGCGGAGACTGTCGTGACGCTGAACTCGCTCCCCGTCCTCGATGTCTGGATCGCCTTCAACCCCACCGAGGGCGGCGCATCCCTGACCAACGCTAACCAGCAGGCCCTACCAGCCTCGGGCTCGTCGAACTCGTACTGGACATGGATAGGCAGTTATGTCCGTGACTTCGCCACCAAGTCAGGGAAGCAGCACTACCTAGATCGAGTGGAAGCCACCACGCTTCGCATGACGCTCAACAATCGAACGGGCTTCTTCACGAACGGGTCGGTGAACGGCACGTCCTACACCATCGCCCCTCGGATGCCCATCGCTGTCCAGGCAACGTGGAACTCGACGACCTACCCAACGTTCTTCGGCATCATCTCCAGCGTCACGGAGAAACTCGCCGACGCTCTGAACTCCGACCTCGACATCGAGGCCAGCGACCTGCTGCAGTACCTCAGCCTCAAGTACCTGCACCGCCCCTCATTCTGGGAAGGCTTCGCTACCTCGACCTCGACGGCTAGTTGGTATCGCTGCTCGAACTACGCCCTCGCCACCGTCACCTCGGCAGTCGCCAACGGCACGAGCATCACCTATCAGATTGTGGACTCCAGCGTGAACTTCACCACGGGGCAGAACGTCACGGTCACGGGGCTCTCAGGCAACACCTTGCTCAACGTCACGAACGTCACCATCACGGGAACCACGGTCTCGGGCGGTATCGTCACGGCCTTCACCGTCGCTTCCAGCCTGCCCAACGGCACGGCGGCGACCTCATCAGGCGTGGCCTACATCACTACGCTCCACGACTACGTTGGCAGTTCCCCTGGCTACTTCCTCGGACAAGTCTCCTACCCTGACAACGGCGTTCTCATCTACGACACCGACGGCTGCGTCAGCCTCTCGGGAACCTCGAACGTCGCCACGGGCTCGCTACAGTTCGACCCTGCTGGCGGCCCCGACTACGGCGGCATCGACTTCTGGATTCTGGGTCAGCAGGTACAGGGCAACACCCTGCTCCAAATCGACTACGGCTCACCAGTGAACTACATCACCCTCGGCATCAACACGCAGGGCTTCATCCAAGTCAAATACAGCAACGGTACGCCCACGGTGGTCGGCTCGCAGGTGAACGACGGCTACTGGCATCATGTCGGTCTTGCCACCCTCGGCTCGGGCTCCTCGGGAACCCTCTACCTCTACTGCGACGGCGTGTTCACCTCGCTGGGGCTGACCTCGACCTACCTCTACGCCTCGGGGAACATCTACCTCGGCGCAGACTCCACGCTGACGGCCTCCTACAACGGGCAAATCGACGAAGTGGTGGTGTCGAACCTCTCCAGCATTTCGACGCTGGCGGAGGAGATTCAGCAGCGATACCGTGCTGGCATCATCCTCCAACTCGGCTATCCCGTGACCAAGAACAAGGTCTACTCGGCTGACCGCATCGCTGAGATGCTCACCCTGGCAGGCTTCGGCTCCATCACGGGCGGCTCGGTCTCGGCGCAGTCCTCGCTCAACGTCCCGAACTTCAGCATCTGGACTTCCTACGGAACCTACGCCAACTACGCCTACAACACGGGGCAGGGGACGATAGCGACGGAGCCCTACTACTGGGACTCGCCTATCAGCAGTTCGACGGCCCTCGACCTCATTCAGCAGGTCACGGACACCGACATCGGCTCGTTCTATCAAGACCCGAGCGGCGTGTTCTACTTCGCCCCCCAGAACTACTTCGGAACGTGGACATTCTCACCAGCCGTTCCCCCGTACACCCCGAGCGGAACGTGGGCTCCGAACTCCGTGTTCAACTCGCCCTACTCGTCGCTCGCTGTGCTGGCGGACGACAACACCACGGGGGCGTACATCTATGACTGGGAATCGCTGGAAGTGGTCTACGACGACGTGGACACCTGGACGACGGTGCGCATCACCCCTCAGGCTGGCGTAGACCAGATCTACGAGAACCTGAGCAACGAGCAACGCTGGGGCTTCTCCACGCTGTCCAAGACCTCGACGCTCTCGTCCTCGCTGACGGACGCACTTTCGACGGCCTACTTCCTCGGCTACATCTACCAGAGCCCACTCCCCCGAGTGAACTCCGTGATGTTCCTGAGCGAGACGGTCTCGGGCGGAACGGTGGGCTACAACCTGCCCCTGATGCTGGCAGTCCAGCAAGGAGCGGTGTTTCTGTTCAAGCGCACGATGCCCAACGCTCAGGCGAACTTCGTCAAGTTGCCGATGGCTGTCGAGTCGGTGTCGCACGAGTTCGCCGCCGAACCTGGTCACTGGCACACAACGCTTACACTTGACCCGTACCCTGTACGAGCAGGCGGTAGCAACTGATGACCATCAAGAACACGACAACCTACGGGTCGCAACTCACCTCACTCGGTGACGGGTCGGACGCTTCCTTCTGGCGGCAGAACACGGCATGGACTTCTGGCTCGGTGAAACTCAACACGCCGAACACGCTCTGCTCGAACGGATCGTGGACGGCCTTGACGAGCGTTCTCTCCTCGCCCAACGGCTATGGGGTCACGGGTGGCTTCTACAACTACCTCATCTTCTGGTCATTCGGTTCGGGAAGCACCGCCCCCTCGGCTGGTCTCTACCTCGACGCAGGCATCTCGACCACAAACACGGGAACGGGCGCTTCGATGAACGTCTACAACTCGGAGGTCGGCTACTCGTCCACGAGTGACCGCAACCACTACTCGGGCGTGATTCCCTACAACGCAGGCGGAATCCAGCCCTTCTACCTCAACCTGTACGTCTACGCCAACGGCGGCAACTGGTACGCCTCATACGCATCACTCGTTGTCATCGGCATTAACTAAGGAGAACCCATGTCAGACACACGCAACGCAGTCGTCGAGTGGGCCAAGTGGCTCATGGCGCACAAAGCCGAGATGAACTACACCGAGGGCGGAGACCGCCTTGCCGCCATCGGTGAATGGCCGCCCAAGTTCCCCATCAACACCGACTGCTCGGGCTTCGTGACGCTCTGCTACTGGCTCGCTGGCGCACCAGACCCGACCAACAGCAACTACGGCTCACACGAGGGCTACACGGGAACGGAACTGAACATCGGCACGGAAATCCCCCTCTCACTCGTCGAGCCTGGTGACGCTATCGTCTACGGCCCTGGCACGGGCTGGCACACCGCCCTCGTCGTCGAGGCTGGACACGACCCCCTCACGATCTCGATGGGACAGCAGGGCGACCCCAGCCTCGTTCGTGTCTCTCAGGACGGACGACAGCCGCAACGCTACCTGCGCTTCCGCACCGAGGGAACCCTGCGCACCCCTGCCGACCTTGACAAGCCCACTATCAAGGTGGCGACCCCTGACCTGACCAAGACTGCGCCCCACGTCGAGGCTCCCGTAGTTCACCCAGAACCCCACCAGACCGCCCCAGAAGCCCCTCACGCCGAGGCTACGCACCAGACGGTAGACCACGTTCCAGCGACGGGATTCCCCCTGCTGGGCGAAATCGAACACTTGGTCAAGGAGGTCATCGAAGGGCCGAGTGTGTCATGATGGGCAACCTCAACTCGTTTAACTTCTGGGTACAACTGCTCGTCAGCATCGGCTTCCTCATCGGCATCATCTGGGGAGCCATCAAGACGGTGAACGAGTTCATCAAGTGGTGGCACGGCAAGGTCGCCGCAGTCGCCCTGACCAACCTCGAGACGCAAATCGAGGAAATCAAGAAGCAATACAAGCCCAATGGCGGCAGTTCAATGCGTGACGCTATCAACCGCATCGAGGCCACGCTGAACCGCTTGGACACGAAACTCGACCTGGTGCAGACCGAACTCGACAAGCACCTCGGAGCCCACGAAGGACTATGAAGTACCAGCACCCCATCACGAACGATGAAATCGGACTGGGCGAACACCTCTCATGGATGGTGCAAGCCCGAATCCGTCGCTGGTCATTCGTTGGTTGGGTGACGCTCGCCACGGCGACCTGCTGGGTTATCGGTTCGCCGCTCGTCCTTGAGTGGTGGAACTACTCGGCCTCCTACATGGCGGTCTTCATCGAGTTAGTCGTCGGAATCGCTATGTACGAGCAGACCAAGAACGACGCAAAGGTGATCCGTAAGATTCTCAAGATGGAGACATCTCAGTTCGAGGAACTCAAAGACCTCATCACCCGAGTCGAGACCGACCTCGAAGTCATGCATTACCCAGAGATTACAGATAAGGAAAACAACTAATGGCACTTCTATCAACCACCGCCGAGAACACCGCTATCGCCAGCATCTTCGTTCCCTCGACGACCTACTACCTCAGCCTCCACTCCGCCACGCCTGGGCAGACGGGCGCAAGCGAAATCACGGGCGGCTCATACGCTCGTCAGTCGATTACGTTCGGCGCTGCGTCGGGTGGCTCAGAAGCCTCGACCAACTCGCAGACTTTCACCAACCTGCCAGCCGAGTCAGGCGGCATCCCTTACTTCGGTCTCTGGTCGGCCTCAAGCGGCGGAACCTACATCGGCGGAGGCTCAACCTCTGGCCTGACGGGCTCGCTTCCTGCTGGTATCTCTGTGAACTTCGCCACGGGCGCTGTCACCGTCGCCATCTCCTAATGCCCAATGAGCAGACTTTCACCGCTACGGCTCACGCCACTTATACGCTCCCTGAAGAGGAACCCAAAGAGGACTAATGGACGCACTCAAGAACTTCGCCTACTCGCTGGTGGCTACGCCGCCGTCTCCTGCCACCACAGGAACCTCGCTGACAGTCACGAGTGGACAGGGTGCGCTGTTCCCTGCGGCTCCGTTCGACGCAACCATCTGGCCCTCTGGCGTACAACCCCTTTCGACTAACGCCGAAATCGTCCGAGTGACGGCTGTTGCTACTGACACCCTCACCATCACTCGTGCGCAGTACGGCACGACCGCTCAGAGCATTACCACGGGCTACCAGATTGCCCAGACCATTGACGCAAACCTGCTCGGACAGTTGGCTCCCCTCTCGGGTGCTACGTTCACGGGCGAAGTCGCTGGGCCTGACTTCAACGCCTCTGGGCTGACGGGAGCCACGGCTGGCAGTCGCTTCGTAGGCGCAACCTCATCGGGCGCACCGACCTCGGGAACGTTCGTCAAGGGCGACTTCATCGTGGATCAGTACGGCAAAATGTGGGTCTGCACGGCAAGCGGCACACCTGGCTCGTGGCAGTCAGTCGGCAACGGCACAGTCGGCACGACGGGCGCAGTCACCGCCACGGGCTCGACCCAATACAGTTCTGCGGCGCTCCCCAATAACTACAACATCGTCTCGGGCGCAACCGCCACCACGAACGGCGGCGCTGGCACGGCGGTCATCCTGCCGTTCATCTCCTACGCAGGTCAGTGCATCTGGATAGACAACACGGACTCGACCCACTGGCTCAAAATCTACCCAAGCACGGGACAGAGCATCGACAGCGCAGGCGCAAACAACCCCGTCTGGATTGCACCCTCGGCTTACTGGCTGGGCATCGTCGAGACCACGGGCGCATCGGGCAACTGGGCTTCGGCTGTTCCCTCGCTCAACAGCGACTCCAACGGCAACATCACCGTCACCTACGCCAACGGGCAGACCACGTTCGGCCTGACCTCAACCACTGGCTCGGGCGCAGTCGTCCTGGCAACTTCCCCCACGCTCGTCACCCCAGCCCTCGGAACCCCAGCCTCGGGAGTTCTCACGAACGCCACGGGTCTGCCTCTGACCACGGGTGTCACGGGAACGCTCCCTGTCGGCAACGGTGGCACAGGTCTTACCTCGCCTGGTACGTCTGGCAACATCTTGACCTCGAACGGTTCGGCGTGGACTTCGGCGGCGCTTCCTGGTGCGACTATTCCGACCAACGCCACTGTCTGGAACGGTGCGTCCTATACAAACATTGGCAGCGTCAATTCCGCGTTCATCTCATCAAACTTCAACTCGACTGCATCGGCGCGAACACTTGCGTACATGACGCTTTCCGCAGGTACGTGGCTGCTCACGGCACAAATAAGCGCAAATCAAACTTCTAACACAAGCGATACGTTAAGTGGATACTTGTCAGTGACGGCTGGAACATTGGTCAGCGCTGGATCGTATTTTGGAACTGGATCTGGACAAGACGAAACGATTACGCTTTCATTCTCGACGGCTTACACTGTCGCAAGTGGAACGTCGACCGTGACTTTAGGCGCGCAAACACTCACCGCCAACGGAAATATTCTTGCGGCAGTCAATGGTCTGGCAAATGCAACTGGCATGACCGCAGTTCGTATCGCCTAAGGAGACTAGATGCTCGGCGCAAACTATCTAGGTGCGCCCTATCTCGGGCAGGCGTATGACGAGCCTACGAAGTCGGCCACAGGCTCGGGTTCGTACTCGTTCGCTGGCTCAGCGACGGGAACGGTGGTCTACCCAGCGACGGGCTCTGCCACGGGCTCGTTCTCTGGCTCAGCGACGGGAACGGTGGTCTACCCAGCGACGGGCTCTGCCACGGGCTCGTTCTCGGGCTCAGGAACCGCCACTTACGACGAACCTGCCACGGGCTCGCTGTCGGGAACCTTCACGGGGTCGGCGACGGGCAGGCTCGCAAGCACGGGCTCGCTGTCGGGAACCTTCACGGGGTCGGCGACGTGGGCTATCGCCGACATCGCCACGGGCTCGGCGGCTGGCACATTCTCAGGAACGGCCTCGGCTCGCATCACCTCCACGGGCTCTGGCTCATACGCCTATAGCGGAAGCGGTGCGGCGAAAGTCGAAGCCTCTGGGAGCCTTACAGGGGCATTTCAGGGCAGTTCTAACGCAACTTGGTACTACCCTGCCGTCGGTGTCGAGACTTTCACGTTCACCGCATCGGGAACGGCGACCCACTTCCAGCCCTCACCAGGCACAGTCGAGGGGACGTTCTACTCGGCAACCGTCCGCAACGTGGCGCTACAGGCGAGCGTCGAGGGGACGGCCTACGCTGGGAGTGTCACAGGTACGGCCTACCAAGCAACAGTCGAGGGGTCGGCATACGCTGGCTCCGTGAAAGGAACATTCGGACAATGAGCAGTTCATACACATTCTACGAGGGCGCTGCCCTGCAACTTACGACGGCGGACTACCCATTCACCGCCATCAACGGAACCGTCGTCACGCCCGACATGGTGACGCTGCAGATCTCCGTACAGGGGCAGACCCCACTGACCTACACTTGGACGAACCCCACGGGCGACCCGACCAACACCATCGTCAAGACGGGAACGGGAACCTTCTACGCCAACATCTCCACCACGGGGCTCGCTGGCGTGTGGAACGTCATCTGGTCAGGCCAGCCATCGAGCGGCCTGGACACCACGCACACCTCGGCGGTCTGGCAAGGCGAAATCACGGTTTCTCCGACAGGGTTCTGATACACTCAGGCTGTGGATAACCTGAGGAGGAACAGATGACCACGCCTGACCTGAGTGAGTTCAGAAACAACGTCCGAGCCAAGCCCTGCATCGTCGCCAGATGGCAGGAAAGGTTATCTACCGATGACCTCGAGAAGTTCGTAGCGGCGCAGGAAGCAAAGGACATCAACACCTCGTCTATCTTTCGCTGGGCTGAAAAGCGTGAGGCCAACTTTCGCCTCAATGCGCTGATGGTACACCGCCGAAAGGGATGTTCATGCCAACGGATCTGAGCGAGTTCGAGAGCCGTCCCGAGAAGGTCATGCGCTCGTCCATCGAGGTTGGCGCTGACGGCGGAGAGTTCACCACGGGCGAACTGACCCGACCCATCCAACTCGCCTCTGACTGGAACGCAGTCCTTGAGGGCTTCGGCCTCGACCCCGACGAGTTCTACGTCGTAGACGACACCGTTCGGATGTCCAAGTGGCAACAGTCCAAGCGCACCGAATCGGGAGACCGTGACGTGGTGTGGCTCTACTCCTACAAGGCTCGGTTCGCTCGGTGTTCGCCCCAGGCAACTGAAGCCGACGTGGAGCAACTGCGAGCCAAGATAGACAAGTGGCGACCCAAGACCACCAAGACCGTCGGCACAGGCGAGCCCTGCACGTTCGTCATCAACTGGGCAGACTGGCAGATAGGGAAGTCCGAGAACGGCGGCGTGGAAGCGACTGTGGATAGGGTGCAGAAGTCCATCGAGGACTGTCTGACCCGAATCAAGGAACTGCGCAAGGCAGGCCGCAACATCGAGAAGGTCGCCATCTTCAACATGGGCGACCCCAGTGAGGGATGCTCGGGCAACTACTCAGCCCAGACCTTCACCGTCCAACTCAACATGAGGGCACAACTCAACCTCGTCCTCGACCTGTGGACGCAGGGACTCGCAGCCATCCAGCCCGACATCTTCGCCAGCGTTCTCTGTAATCACGGCGAATGGACACGCAACGGCGGCTCGAAGCCCATCACCTCGGACTCCGACAACGTGGGCGGCTACCTGGGCGACACGCTCCAGCGCATCTTCGGCGATGACGGCCCGAGCGAGTGGCACGTCGCTCACGACGAGATGGTGCAGGCCATCACGCTCTCGGGCGTTCGAGTGGCTATCACCCACGGTCACAAGATAAGTGGCAAGGAGTTCGAGTGGCTCCGAGGTCAAGCCCAGCGTCTGCAGTACGAGGACGGGGTGATGCCTCGCCTGTGGATCACTGCGCACCGCCACCACCTCTCAATCGAGGACTTCGGAGCGTTCTGGCGCTTCCAATGCCCATCGCTCGACGGGGGCTCTAAGTGGTTCAGCGACATGACGGGCAAGTGGTCTACGCACGGCACTTTGACCATGCTGGTCGGTAATCACGACCTCCGTGGCTGGTCAGACGTGGCTGTTCTGTAGCGTCTAACGCTAGGAAAAACACGCTGGGCGGAGGTCTATCATAAGAGACCTATGGCCCACATCCTCTACCTCTGCGAGAACTGCAACAAGATGACTACTCTGTCTAGTGGGGCTCTCGTGAACATCCCCTTCAACCGTCTGCCGCAACTCGTCCTCGAAGCCGACAGACACAAGTGCATCAAGAAAGAAGCAGCATGAACAACTACCAGAAGAACATCGTCCGCACCTTCGTCCCCGTCGCTGTCGCATCAGTCGTCGCATGGATCACGAAGGCCGAGAAGCACCTGACCCCTACGGAACTCTCCATCGTCATCCCTGTTGGCTCGACGGTCTACTACGCCATCGTGCGTCAGTTGGAAGTCAAGTTCCCTAAGTTGTCCTGGCTCCTCGGTGCGCTTCCCGTCAAGGCGGCAGGCTCGACCCCCACGGAGACCCCAGCCAAGTGAGCCACATCGCCCAACCTGGCGACATCGGCTTCGCACACTCCAACGGGTTCTTCGGCAAGGCCATCCGCTTCGGCGAGCGTATTCGCTGGGGCGAGAAGCCCTCGGAGTGGAATCACGCTTTCATCGTGGACAGGGTGGAACTCGTCGGCAGCGTAGACGAGGGATTCCGTCCTGAAATCTACATCATCCAAGCCGAGCCCTCGGGCGTGACCAACGACAAACTGATTCAGTCAGTGGGTTCGTACACGCTCATCGAGCCGACCCCTGACCTACCTCGGGCCGACATCCTGAAGTTCGCCAGGGCGCAGGTGGGCAGTCACTACGGCTTCATGACCATCGTGTCCGTGGCGCTCGACATCATCTCGCCTAACTGGTTCCCGTCGTTCCGTCGGCGTGGGACGTGGATCTGCTCGGCCCTCGTCGCTGAGTCGCTGCGCTACGCAGGCTGGCTCGAAGCGTGGGGCGACATCTACACCGTGACCCCTGCGCAACTCTGGCAAAAATACACACACGCTAGTATTTAGTCGTCGGCAGCACGGCTGACTTCTTCATCTTCCTCAGATGGCGAGACCCCCGAGACCCGAGAGAAAACGGGCTCGGGGGCTTCGCATTTACTCCCCCAAACCCCTTACGCCACAAGGCTTTACAAAGTTTCTTGCAATAAGACTTGCATTTGTCCAACTGGTGGACATAGAATCTTTACATCGGCAACACCGCCGAGTTCTGAGGAGGACACAATGACGAACCGCTACTTTTACAAGGGCCACCACATCGTGCCAGTTATGAACGATGACACCGAGAACGTTGTGGACTACTGGGACATCATTGAGTGCGACTGCGACGCAAGCGGGTTCGACTGTGACTGCTGGTGGGCAGAGTCTGCGCCAACAGAAACGGCGGCGAGTCTCAAGGACGCGAAGTCGATTGCGTCAAAGCGTTGGGAGGACGGCAAGTTCTTTCGTGCGTTGTGGAAGGTGGCGGCACGATGACTTACGAGCAGGCACTCCGCAACTACCACAATGTTCTGGATGGCATCCGCAATCAGGCCGAAGGGACAACAATCCTAACCCCAGCAGAGTCGGCTCGCATTGACCGAGCGCTTGAACAACTCATCAAAGCAGGCAAGGAAGGTGAGTAATGGCATCAACGAAGGGCGCAGTCGTCACGGAGTGGAACGGTCTACTCCGTGGCGATGCCGTCAAGGTCAAGAACGTTCGAGGGAACTTCACGTTCTTCTCGGCACAACTCAGCGAGGGCGGCGAGACCCTATGGGTCACGGTGTTCGGTGGCACATGGCAACACGCCAAGTTCCGCCACTTCCCTGCTGATCTAATCGCTACTATCAAGAAAGGAGGAAAGCGATGAGCATACGAGAGAATCTCTGGACACTCGGCTACACACTCGAAGATGACGGCCCTGACGGTCAAGTCTGGAAGCGTGAAGGAGTGAACGTGAACACCTACGTCTCGCTCTCAGTCGGCGACGGCATCATCCAGGCGGTCAAGATGCCGAGAGATGTCGAGGAAGCGACGACGGTGATTCACTTCAACCGTGAGTGCGAAGAACTGACGAATCTGTTGAAAGGTTGGAATGTCACACCTGCAACTTATTCTTGAGGAACGCATGGGGCAGTCACTAACAGCGTGGCTCGCTTCAGCAAGGACGGGTGGCATGAGTTATCGAGAGATCGCAAAGTGCCTCACGGACGAGACTGGAATCACAGTCTCAAAATCAGCAGTTCACTATTGGCTGCACAACTAACAATGAAAGAGGAAGAAATGAAGAAAGAAGTCCCCGTCGTGCTGGCACTCAATGTCCAACTCGACATCAAGCAGGTGGCGTTGCTCACCTTTGTCCTAGCGGAGGCCCAACACCGCCGCCAGAACATCCCAGAGAGCCTCGCCAACGTCGAGGAACTGTCCATGCTCATCTGCCAGGGTCTCGGCATCACCGCCGACTCCATGCAGGCCATCCTTGAGGCGGCGAAGTAATGGCGAACTTCAACCTGGCAGACTACGAGCCCGTCGAGATTCGTCTCGCTCGCTTCTGGGAGGAACACCCCAACGGACGAGTCCTCACGGATCTCATCCACCACGGCGACGGACAGTTTCTCGTCCGTGCCATGCTCTACCGTGAGGGCGACCCCCAGCCCTACGCCACGGGCTACGCCGAAGAGCAGGTCACGCAACGAGGCGTGAACCAGACCTCGGCGCTGGAGAACTGCGAGACCTCAGCCATCGGACGTGCGCTGGCGAACGCTGGCTACGCACCGAAGGGCAAGCGTCCCAGCCAGGAGGAGATGGCGAAGGTCGCTCGTGCCAAGAGCCCGAACCCCGAACTGAGCCCACTCCAGAAGCAGGTTCGTGAGACCCTGCTGTCAGTCCACCCTGACGCTGGCTCTCGCAGGTTCTTCCTCGAAGCAAAGACTGGACGCACCCTCGCAGGGCTCTGGGAACTCTCCGAAGAAGAGTGCAGTAAAATCATTACCGACCTAACCAAGAAAGAGGAGGCAGCCAATGGCTGAGGCCACCATCACCATCATCGGGAACCTGACCCGAGACCCCGAGTTGAAGTTCCTTGACGGAGGCTCTGCGGCGGCTCGCTTCGCTGTAGCGGTCACGAAGAAGTGGAAGGACAAGGGCGGCAACGACAAGGAGCAGACCTCGTTCTTCGACTGCTCGGCTCTCGGTCAGATTGCTGAGAACATCGCCAACGCTCTGCGCAAGGGAGACCGTGTGATCGTCACGGGGCAACTTGAGCAGCGTTCGTGGGACGACAAGGACGGCAACAAGCGTTCGACCTGCGAAGTCCGTGTCGAGGGCATCGGAGCCGACCTGCGCTTCGTGAAGGACAGCCGCCCGAAGTCCTACGTTGCACCGCAGGAAGAGGAGTATTCGTTCTAATGGCGACCACCTCAACAGCAATCGAGAGCATCCTGCAGTCCATCAAGGAGAACTACGGCGACATCACCCTGTCCGCCGAGGACGCTGCGGAAATCTACGGGGGTACGAAGGAGGGCAAGGTCAAAGACCTGGCACAGCACAACCTGCTGCAGTACGCCCTGCTCCACGCCCACCTGCAGATTCAGGGGCTCATCCAGCACATCGAGCAACTGAACGCTCCGAACCGTGCGACTCGACGAGCCGCCAAGAAGCAGGGCCTCGTCCTGCCGTAATCGCCGCTCCCCTGGCAACTAGAGACCGCTCCCTTCGGGGAGCGGTTTCTGGCTTTCTGGAGAAAAATCTTGACACGGGCGACTTCCTGCGACTAACTTCGTGGGTGGCAACAATGCCGAGTTCCTGAGGAGGAAACATGAAGCGCAAGATTACCGTTCAAGAAGGCCGTCAGAAGGTGCAGTTCGTAGCAGTGATGACAGGCATCGTTAGTGCCTTCGCCACCCTGCTGACCAACTGGACACCAGACACTCGGTTCCTCGTCGCTGCAGGTGCTACGGCGGTCTCAGCCGTCACCACCGCCGCAGTCCTCTCCTGGCGGAACTACTGATGCCGACCCCAGCGTGTCGAGGCTACGACACGATCCTGTTCTACGACGAAGCGTTCGTCAAAGATGCGAAGGTCATCTGCAACGGATGCGCCCAGCGACAGGAGTGTCTGGATGAAGCCCTGCTCCGTGAGGACTTCGGGGTCTGGGGCGGAACTACGTCAGAAGAGCGCAGGCTCATTCGAGAGCAGCGTGGCATCAGCCTCGACAAGCCGAAGGTCGAGGAGCATCCTCGATGCGGCACGAACGCTGGCTACCACCGCCTCGCCAAGTTGAGGCAACTAGGCTTCAAAGTCCCCGACTGCGAGCCCTGCCGCATCGCTCACAGCCACTACCAAGCAGACAAGATTAGGAAACGATGAGCAACTTCAAGAACCCACCCTGCTTAGGCAAGACTGCCCTGTTCTACCCACCAGACAACACGCCCAGAGACCAGCGCATGACGCTCGAACAGATGGCGAAGGACATCTGCACGGAGTGTCCGTATCGGGCGGAGTGCCTCGAACTCGGGGTCGAGAACGAAACACACGGGGTCTGGGGCGGCGCAAACGCCACCGAACTAGCGACCATCCGCAAGGTTCGAGGGATTCACCTCTACCGCTCGATGGACTTGCTGAAGCACAAGTTCTGCGGAACCGAGCAGGGCTTCCACTACGCCGCCTCGATGGGCTTTCAATGCCGTGAGTGCAACAAGGCGCACGAAGCGTTCCTAAACCCCAAAGAGGAGACCGACTGGCATCCCTGCGGAACTGAGCGTGGCTACCAGGTACTGTACCTGCGCAACAAGGCAAAGGGCGGCAACAACGCTGGCTACGCCGTGACCTGTAAGGAGTGCCTCCTGGCACACTCACAGCACGGCAAGGACAAGAGAGACATGAAGCGCAGGGGTCTGCTATAACAGACTGACACAAACGAACGCCAGCCCCCTCACTAGGGCAAACGGCAGTAAGGCTGACTAGCAGCCATTCAGAGGTGGATAATCGGACTGGTGGGGCCGAGGATTGACAGGGGTTAGATCTCGGTGAGGTCGGCTCACGCCCAAGAACGTCTGGGTGAACCGTGCGATAATCAGCACCTGCCTTGAGCCATGACGGGTGGATGTCCTTGATGAAAATCAAGTGGTGAAGTGGGGCGAGGTCGGAACTACGGAGCGCAGCGAAGCGTGTAGTTCCCGTCATGCGTCTGCGGACGTTGCTCTCGCCTCGGTGACGAGCCCTCAGTTCCCAGCAGGCGAGCGCCTCAAGGCTTGAGAGCGACGCTGTGCTGTAGAGTTAGGGCTGTGAAACTCGCTCAAGAGGACAACCCACAGACACCAGACGACTTCCTTGCTCTGCTCTGCTACCTGTGGAAGCACGACCTCAGTATCAACCCAAACCCAGCAATGGGGAAACTCGCCATCCTCGGCACGAACGACGAGAAGGTCATCGAGTGGGTGGCACGAAACTACTCGCAGGCCGAACACTGGCTACCTGGTAGATGCGACGGATGTACTCAGTGGGTCATGGAGCGGACGCAGGCGTACTGGGGATCGCACCCGATGTTCTGCCACCTGTGCCTCGCCTGGACGCTGGAATACTTCGAGCGCAATTCCAAGTGGCCCGATGGCAACTGGTTCCCTGGCGAGACGTTCGAGTTGAACTTTAAACCGTTCGACCATGAGGACGACGAGTGAAGCGCAGCCCTCTGAACCCCGTGAGCAAGAAGCGGCAGAAACTCAACGTCGCTCGCCGCATCTTCGTCAAGCGCATCCTCGAAGAGCGTTCCAACTGCGAAGCCCAGATACCAGGTGTATGCTCCAACTGGGCGACGGACGTTCACGAGATCATGACTCGGGCTCGGGGTGGGTCTATCCTCGACGAGTTCAACGTGCTGGCACTCTGCCGACGTTGCCACTCATTCATCACCGAGAACCCAGCCTTCGCTCAGGAGCATGGGTTCATCGTCCACTCGTGGGCCACCAGCGCCGACCTAATCGCAGCAGACCGAGCAAGAGAGGTGTACCGACATGGCTAAGAAACGCCGAGTTCTACTAGGCCAAGAGGGCGAGTTCAAGTTCTGGTTTAGTTCAGAACACCGCATCCCTCGCAAAAAAAAGAAGCACCTCAAACGCCTCGACGCCGACCAGGTCATGACCATGCTCATCGAAGAAGTTTGGAGACGACGTGGCTGACCCGTTGTTCGGCAAGAAGGTGTGGAAGTCCACCATGCTCGAAGCCGAGTTCCAAGAGCAGGTCTGCCACCTGATGCGTCTGCAGGGCTGGTCGGTCTACTCCGTCCCTGACAGCCGCCGAGTGAGCCTCGCTGGCTATCCCGACATCACCGCTTGGCGTGGCACTCGGCTCATCTTCGCCGAACTCAAGCGTGAGAAAGGGCGCACCTCACCAGCCCAAGACGAGGTGATGGGCGAACTCGGACTTATACCGTGCGCCGAGGTCTATCTCTGGAAGCCCTCCGACTGGGATGACATTGTTAGAATCGTGGGGAAGGGGTACTAATGCTTTCAGCAATCCTGTGGACAATCGTGCTGTTCGTATCACTGGCGAGACTCTTCGGGTCGAGGGACTAATGAGAAACTCAGACCGCATGATCCGTGACCGCAAGTTGGTCGAGAAGAACCTGGCACGTCTCACCGATGGCGTGATGCTCGACCTCTGCCGACGGGCTGGAACCCGAGCCGTCCGTGACGCTTCGGGAGAGCGTGGCCCACGAGGAAAGGGCTCCTACTCTGACCCGACCCTCGCCGCAGTGATCCGCATGAACGAAGCCCGAGTTTCTGACCCCATCTTCGACGCAGTTCGAGACATCAGCCGACTGCTCGACGAGATGGCTCGCCTCTCGATGAAGTTGGACGACCTCGCTCGCTTCGTGCAGACGGGCAAGGAACGAGCCAAGCAGGCCGTCATCACCGAGTGCAAGGTGTGCGGACGCATCGTGGAGAACACGCCCAGCGACAGGATTCGCTCGGGAATGTGCCAAGCCTGCTACGCCGACGCTCGCCGAAAAGCCAGCAAACAGTAGGGGTTTCAGGTTCTCAAAAAATCTTTGAGAAAATACTTGCATCTGTCCAACTGATGGACATAGAATTTTTACATCGGCAACACCGCCGAGTTCCTGAGGAGGAAGTATGAAGTGTATGAAATGCGAGCAGTTGGTCAAGCACTGCATTATGTTCGGCTGCATCACGCCAGAGATGCGCACCGAGGAAGAGCGCAAAGAGCAGGCCGCCTGGTGGAAGTCGGTGACACAATGAAGCGCACCGCCTACGCTTTCGGACGCTGGACGAACGGAACCTGGCAGATCTTCTGCCCGACGTGCTGGACAAACGTACACGGGAATCGTGAAGCCGACGCTGACCTGCTCGACGGGAACGGCGACTCGGTGGTCTGCATCGTGTGCCTGACGGTGATGTCATGACCTATAGCCTGTTCGACCTACCTGCCTATCAGGACACGCTGACCAGCATCCTCGCCGCAGAGAGCATGGTCGGCAAAACCGCCCGACTCCGAGACCTCGTGCTGGACGCTCTCCAAGCCCAGCCGATGACCGACGAGCAGATCGCCGAGCGCCTCGAACTCGCCCCCAACACGGCTCGCCCACGTCGCATCGAACTCACCAAAGACGGGCTCGTTGTCCAGGTGGGCGAGACCAAGACTAAATCAGGCCGCCGAGCGATTCTCTGGGGGGTGGCATGAGACCGTTCCTCATCGTCGGGCTGGTGGTGACGCTCATCTCCCCGACCAACGTTCACCACCACCACGTCACGCCCCACGCTATCCACAACGTCGCCCACGTCACTCATCGCCCGTCGCTGGTGTCACCTAGAATCATGGCAGCGTGGTCGAGGGTCTACATCTGCGAGACCCACAACTGGAAGCAACGAGGCGAGTACGAGGGAGGGCTGGGGATGACCCAATGGAACTGGGAACACAACGGCGGCTTGCGCTTTGCCTCGGCTCCGTACCTAGCAACTCCCGAGCAGCAGGTCTACGTCGCCACCGTCATCCAGCACGGGCTCCCCGTCCCTGACCAAACCTCGACCTGTAAGGACTGGTAATCGTGGCTGACTTCTTCACCGTCGCCAACGTCCAGAACGGCATCGCCAAGAGCCTGAAGCGCATCGACGAGTTGGTAGACCAAATCGCCCAGGCTGGCGACTTGGCTGCCGAGTCCGAGGTGGCGTACAAGACCGAGTTCGCTAAGGCTCGTCTGACCTACCGAGCAGCGTCGAGGGACAAGTTGACGGTGGGCGAGGTCGAGGACTACGCCACCGAAGCCTGCGCCGACCTTTTGCTGGCGTACAAGATCGCCGACAACCGCCTGACCACCTGCCGAGAGGCGCTTCGTGCGGCTCAGTCTCGGCTCGACGGGCTCCGCAGTCTCCTGTCCAGCATCAAGGCGGCAACCTGATGTCACAGGCTATGATTACAGTTCGCAGTACCAATGCAGTATCTAATCCTGAGGAGGAAACAATGAAAGTAGTGTGCAGGACTGACGTACTCAGTCACGACGAATGGCTGGAAGCCCGTAGCAAGGGTCTAGGAGGCTCGGACGCAGGTTCGATTCTCGGAGTGAACCCCTACAAGGGTCGGCTCGAACTCTGGCTCGAAAAGACGGGCCGAGTGCAGACCGCCTTCACGGGCAACGAAGCAACCCGTCTCGGACAGGCCTTCGAGCGTCCCGTGGCGGAACTTTACGCTCAAGAGATCGCAGAGCAGAACCTGGCAGTCGTGTCGTGGCCCGTACTGCTCAAGGGCAAGCACGAGTTCCAGTTGGCAAACGTGGACTTCCTCATCTGCCGAGTGAGCGACATCAACGTCCACGAGTTCGAGTTGGGCAAGGTCAATGAGTATTACGGCAACGAACTCCCCTTTGGAACCTGCGGCATCCTTGAGGTCAAGACCACGGGGCTCTCTGGCTACGGCAACGCTAAGGGCTGGGCGAACAACGCAGTCCCCGAGTCCTACTTCTGGCAGGGCTGTCACTACGCTGCCGTGACGGGCATCGTGGACGTGACGTTCGTGTGCCTCATCGGTGGGCAGGGAATCGTCACCCGTGACGTGACCTACACCAGCGAGCAACTGACCAGCCTGGAGAAAGCCGAGGCGGAGTTCTGGGCGCAGATGCACTCGGACATCGAGCCCGTGGCTGTCGGCGAGGACTTGGACGTGCTGAAGAACCTCTACCCAAAAAGCACCGACGAAGTGATCGAGGCCGACGACATCGTGGCAGACCTCGTTCGTGAGTACCAAGTGACGAAGGAAGCCGTAGACCGTGACGAGGACGAACTGAAGCGCCTGCGAGCCCAGTTGGAGCAGGTCATCGGTTCAGCGTCAGCCGTGACCTACAACGGAGAAACCCTCTACACCTACAAGTCCAACAAGGACTCGGAGACCTTCGACGCTAAAGCCTTCAAGGAAGCCTACCCCGACATCGCCGCACAGTTCACCAAGACCAAGCCAGGCGCACGAGTGTTCAAGGTGGCGAAGTGACCCCCGACGAACGCCAAGCCCTACGAGAGAAGCACCGCAAGATTGCCTGGGATGGGGGAAGGTGCATGGCCTGTGGTGGGGCGATGGTTCACCCCTGCGACGTAATCAAGGTATTGGACGTATGGGAGGCAACGCTATGACCGACAAGGGCTGGCCCATCATTCAGGCACACGCCGACGACCTCGACGAGCAGGTAGCGGCGCTGACCAAGCGCATCGACACGGCGCTGGAGTGGATAGAACTGACCTTCCCCTACGGAGGGCTCAGCAAACTGAAGAGCATACTGAAAGGGGAGTTCACATGGGACGAAAAATAGACAAGGCGTTCAGCAAGATACAACTCGAAGCCAAGCGTCACCTGACGCTCTCGGTGACCCGAGGCACGGACTACGACTCAGGCTTCGCCAACGGGTTCGCTGAGGCCCTGCGGATAGTGGCGAGCGTTAGGGACGGCGAATGAAGCCCGACATCACGGTAGACACCACCACTCACACCGACCAGATCGCTCGGCTGCAGGAGGTACTTGCTGAACTGAAGGCGGAGTTCTGCGACCACGCCCAGGGCATCCGCTACTGCATGAAGTGCGCAAAGGAGATGGACTAATGATCCAAGCAATCTGCCTGACCATCTGCATCGTCGGCGGCCTGTTCATGTTCGGGAGTTCACGATGACCGCCGAGGGGAAGCGCCCAGCCTGCCCGATTATGCACTCGAGCCTGGCACACCTTCGAGCAAACCTACAGTTCACCAACTCCATTAGCATCACGTTCATCAAGGACGTGAACTACTGCCCAACCTGCGGAGAGAAACTATGAGCGACTTTGATGACTTTGACTCCTTCGTGGAGAAGCACAAAATCAGTGATGATGAGATGGGAGCAGCCTTTGCAGCGTGGCTGAGCGGCAAGGGCTGGGACGGAAACTTCGAGCAGGTCAAGTGTGGAGAGAAACTATGAACACTATTTTTCAGGTAAGGGGTATTGAAGTATCAGATGACGATAAACCGTGGGGTATTTTTATTACGGTTCGTAATGAGTCAGCGTGGCTTTCAGTGCAAGAATACCGTTCCCTAATCGTTGCATTGTCTAACTTATCGAATAAAGCCTATGAGTTAGACTCCCAATGTCCTAAGTGCGGAGTGAAACTATGACCCACGCCGAGCGCAAAGCACTACGAGAGAAGCACTATCTCTGGAAAGACAAAGACTGCAACTACGATGGGGAATCCTACCCCTGCGACGTAATCAAGGTGCTGGACTACCTCGACGTTGTAGATCCAATGCCAACCGAAATCAACTGGCAAGGAGGAAAGTAATGGGAAAGAAGCTCGACGAGGCGCACAACCGCATTTGGGTTGAGACCCAACACCACACCCGCCTGAGCATCACCAGGGGAGACGCCTACGAGACAGGCTTTGCCAATGGCTTTGCCGAGGCCCTGCGAATTGTTGCGGAGATTCGGAACCGCTAATGCTTGGCCTAACCGTCTTTGCTCTAGTCATCATCGCTCTATTCTTGGACTATGCCCGCAGAGGGCTCTAGATGACCGTCTGCGCCGCTCTAATCACCTCCGAGGGGGTTTGGTTAGGAGCGGACTCTTTGGCGGCTGACGAGTCTCTAGCCTCGCTATCGGCTACCCCCAAGGTCGGGCGCTTCGGTGACTTGCTCATCGGCTTTGCTGGCTCTTGGAAAGCGGGCGAACAAATGTTCGATTTGGCTAGCAAGGCTCACATGCCGACCATGCGCCAACTGCTGGATAACTTTCAGACCGAGGCCAAGGACTACTCATTCCTCTTCGTTGAGGACGGCAAAATCTACGAGGTGGATGACGAACTCGCTGCGGTCTGTGTCCTGGAGCAAGAGGGCGTGGCCTACGGTGCAATCGGATCAGGTGCGCCAGTAGCCCTAGGAAGCCTCTTTGTCTGTCACGATGACGAGAGCGCGCTCATGCAAGCACTCGAAGCAGCCGAGGCCCACGTCCCCACCGTACGCGGACCGTTTAGAATTGTTTCACTATGAGCGACTGGTTCATCCGCTAC
>Ga0208497_1000168_pt1 | contig 35349 bp, 42 predicted proteins | sample CryBogCBE25Aug07_FD_184555 | JGI IMG/M metagenome (GOLD analysis project Ga0208497, IMG submission 184555) | Freshwater microbial communities from Crystal Bog, Wisconsin, USA - CBE25Aug07 (SPAdes) | ecosystem: Environmental > Aquatic > Freshwater > Lake | place: Crystal Bog, Wisconsin, USA...
TTTAATCCAATCTGGCACTTCACCAATCCGCTCATCTTTTAGAATTTGATTAGCGGCATAGTCCGCGGCAATGTTACTGAGCATAGGATCTCGATCTTGCCTACGACCCATATGGTCAAAGATGTTATGCAATACTTCGTGTGCAAATCCAAACTCGGCTTGTTTAGGAGTCAATTTGTTGACAAAGTCGTTATTGTAGTAAAAGTTACGACCATCTGTGGCAAGTGTATTGCACCAATCTGTGGCATCGATTAATTTCATGCGTGTAGCAAGATTGCCAAAGAAAGGATGACGCAACAGCAAACCAATACGAGCTGTAGTCAACTTTTCAATAATTTTATTTTTTTCAACCTGAGAAAATTCTCGTTTCTCAATTTTAGCAGTCTTTTCTGCTTTCATTATTTTAGACATTCAGTGCGCTCCTGTTTGTTACTGTATATAGTATATTATACATGAATTCTAGATAAAATGCAAGTAAAAAAGGCCCCTAAGGGCCTTAAAGTTATTCCATAGCCTGTATGATAAATTTGCCATATTTCTCGTGGAAGCGATCAAAGTTCTTTAACTTGCTGGCATCGAACGGTAACTGATAATTTGTGAGGGCTGTCTTCGCTCCCATCACTACTAGTTCAGTTGGGAAATTATCCATCATATAACCAAAGAAGTTATCTGCCATTGCATCCCAATTGCTGATTTTCTTTTGGTGTGCAGTTTGGAGTTCATAGCACAGGCTAACTGTCAATGAGTACATAGCGGAAATCTCTTTGATTTCAGATTTTTTAATCTTGCCAGATAGGATGTCTTCGGGCTTGGGCATTTGTTTGGCAACTTTACGGTGTGCCATAAACTTAACAGCCAGTCCTTCTCCAATTGCACCTGCAATTAAATCTGTCAATGTAACTTCTGGCAAGTCATCGTCCATTAACAACTCACTGACGAATGACCAGCTACGTGGAGTGGCAAATGCACGTGAACTAGATTTTGGGTCAAAGTCGTACAAATCATTTTTAGCAAAGCCCACATAACCTACAACCTGCTCATGCACTTTATTTGCCAAAGCCCATTCTTGCCAATCTTCAAAGTCTGATTTCAATTCCAAGTGAACGAAACGATTTGCCAACGGTGCAGGCATTCTGTAAGTAACGCCTTTATCAGTTTCTCTATTACCTGCGGCAACAATACTAACACCTTTTGGCAATACATAAGTACCTACACGACGATTCAACACCAATTGGAAAGCTGCCGCCTGTGTAGCAGGTGCCGCAGAGTTCAACTCGTCTAAGAACAGAATAGCAGTTGATTCTGGATCAGTGGGCAATTCTGCAGGAGGAGCCCAACTCATTGTGTTGGCATTGCTATTGTAATAAGGAATACCTTTAATATCTGTAGGCTCCCACAATGACAAACGAACATCGATAACTTCACGACCTTGCTCGTCTCCGATTTGTTTTACAATATCGGATTTGCCAATACCTGGAGGACCCCACATGAATACAGGGCGTTGGATTTTAATACACTTACGCAAACTACGTTTTGCATCATTTGGAGTAACTGTACGATTTGACGAAATATGCTCTGCCATATAACACTCTTTCTTAAAAATTAATTGGAATATTAAAGTAGTTTTGCTTTAATATGTATTAATTATACAGGATTTATGCAGTCTTGTCAAGTGACATTGCCTTAGCAGAAAAAAATCTTCTAACATTGCCGGAAAACAACACTAGTTCTACAGCCGTTTTATCATTGAATACGTATATATGTTTATTGGTTATATACCAAGGACATGTTATCCAATTATCAAATCGTAGGATCATTTGATTGGTGTACTCAATCGGTTCTTCTAATGTTATTTTATGACAATTAAATTGAGTAGTAAGTCTAGCAAATCCCTCATCGGTCAATTTAAGTCCGCCTTTGGGTTTTTGTCTAGGATTGCACCACCATTGTGCAGTCCATTTTTTCAGTGATTTTGCGTCAGTAGGTAATCCAGATTGTTCTGCAACATATTTTGTGATGTCAATCTTTTGATCCATAGTAAACTATTTATGGATACACCTTTTCCCCTGTGGTTAATTTGTAAACACTAAAGTCTTGTGTGTTGAATTGTTTGTTGAGTTTTTCTGCAAGATTGTAAGCATGTCCAGAATTACTAAAAGATATCTTTTTATATTTTGGACCTAACTGTTGAGCAACAATACTGCTGGTCTTGAGGTTGATAGGCTTGTCTTGATAAAATACTGCCCAAATAGCTTCAGCCTCTAAAACCTGATCAGTCTTGTAAGTTTTTTTGTTGGTTATTTCTAACAGGATATTTGGCTTTGGCCTAGACATTATACGCTCCAAAAGTGCGTATATATTTATCTTAGATTAAATCAAAAACCGCCGCCATCCATTTTAATTACTATTGTTTCTTCTTGAGAATTTGCGGCAATTTGATCTAATTCACCTGCTAGGCGTGTCATTACTGTACTTAGACTATTTTGAAGATCTGTGACATCTTTTATACTAAGAGTAAGATTCTTTTGATTAGATTTAATGGCAATTCGAGCCTTTTCTAAGAAATCTTCAATAGGTAATGTATTAAGTTGTTTCATGATTTAATAGTATTTAACAAAGTCTTAATTTCCATTTCAGTCTTAAATGGTCCATGATATGGATATCGTTGAAGTGTAATCAACTTAGGACAGTAGCTCTTTACCCAACCTTTACGGAATTTAATAATATAATGACCAGCACAGTAACGACTTTTACTTTTTAAACTTTTAGCATATAGTGGTAATTTTTCTTTTACACTATATACAGGTTCGTAAGGTTTTGAACTACAAGGATAATCGTAGATATTATAATTTTTATCCACAGATTCATTTTTGACTTTTTTGATACCTTCTTCAAAAAGGGCAATACCTAACTGTGTTTTCATTTCGTTAAGATTTTTAAATCCTATGGGCTTACCTTTGTGATAAAAAACATAACCTTTTTTACTCTTTGATATAGCACCAATTTTTTTATTATTGTCTGTAACTAACCATTCTTGGTTAGGAACTAATACCTTAGCTGTTGAATTCATAATGTATACCTCGCATTTAATGGTTCAGCATAACTTTCAATTTGCTCGTTAATTTTATTTAAGTCGTAAGCGGCGCAGAATTTCATTAATCTTATACCTACTTGTGGAATATTTTTTTCTGCTGTAGTAGCAGTTGTGATAGTTTCTTTAATCAAAGTTTTAATTTCTTCTGGTTGTGCAGTAAGGTCACATAAAATAACATTACGATTATAATCATCTATAACACGATGTTCAACGCCTTCGTGGTCGGACCAACGCTGAAGCATCATATTGTTCCAAGAATATCCGCGACTGTCTCGGTCGGCAAAGGCCTCACGGAGACCAACTTTATTCTTTGTCCCTTTCTCACGAACTCCTGGATAAGCACTAAAGATGTTGTCGGATGTGTCTCCACGCATACACTTCTCAAATAATAACCAGCTCGGATCCGGCGCGGCTTTGACTTGTTTAGTTTTCTTATCAATGACAGGTTTACCTTTGGCATCGAAGTATCCCTCATGTGTGGTTGTAATTTCCATTACACCATTATACTGTTTTACATTTGGCGCAATGAGTTGTGCAAAGTCTCCATCTGTTGAGATAATCACGTGGTTATCATTTGGGTGTGCCTGAACGAAACCTGCAATCAAATCATCTGCTTCTAATTGTGGATTTTGTAGGACGGTGCAATTGGTCTTGTTTATGACAAAATCTTTGAACTCATCAAAAGTTTCCCAAAATACACGGTCTTCTTCTTGCTCACGAGGTGACTGTGCGGCACGGGCATCACTACGCTGACGTTTGTAAGGAGCATAATGATCTTTACGCCAAGACCGCCCTTCTAAACAGAAGATGATATGATTGCCTTTGAAATCACGCCATGCTTTGCGTACACTACTTAATACTGTGTGGATACTCATCCCAACTTTATCTTCGGTACTGCCTCTCATTACATGTCTAGCCCGGAAAAAAACATTAGCGGTGTCAATTAAAAGATAAGTTTTATTCATATCTTTATTATATATTAAAAATTAACAAAAGTCAAGAAACTGAATAAATAAAAGTGCCAATCGCGATCTTGCAGGATCCACTGGCTCTAACAGTTTATAAGGAACTATCAGCATGATTATTTACACGCTTTATGTAAAGACCCATAATTTAACTGGGCTAAAATATTTTGGATTTACAACATCGACTGATCCTCACAAGTATAAAGGATCCGGAGTATATTGGAAACTTCATCTTGAAAAACATGGATATGATTATACTACAGAAATTATAAGAGAATGTCAATCTAAAGAAGAATTAAAAGAATGGGGATTATATTATACTAATCTTTGGAATATTGTCAAAAGCAATAAATGGGCTAATCTCAAAGAAGAAATTGGAGATGGTGGTAGACAAAGTGAAGAAGTTAGGAAAAAAATTGGTGAGGCCGGTAAAGGTCGAATACCTTGGAATAAAGGTAAAAAGATGTGGACTGAGGAAGATAAAAAAAGAATAGGTGAGTTAAATAGATCTAGGGGTCCACAATCAAAAGAGACTATTGCTAAACGTGTGGCAAAGACAACCGGTAAAATTAGAACCGATGAACAAAAGAAAAGATCGTCTGATGCACAAAAAGGAAGAACATTAACTGAAGATCACAAAGCTAAATTGAAAAAGGCGGCACAGAATAGAACTGCACCGCCTTGGAATAAAGGACTTAAAAAGTCTAACTAACTTCCGTTCTTCCGTTACCTAAGTTATTGACATTAATGTATCCTGCGCCTCTACGGCTCATATCAACATTCTCTTCAGCGCCGATATTTCTACAAAGTTCTCCAAACCATTGATCAACGATCTCTTCGTCGGTAGCACCTTGATATCCTGCTGTTCTTAATTGTAACACAAAATACTCATTCCAGTCAAGCTCAAAAAATCCATTTCGAATATTATCTGGATTAACATGGGTATCAAGTACAGCTATCCAAGGTTCTTTAGCGGCTGTTGCTAATTCTTTTGGAGTTAATTTTGTGTCAGCTTCCGTTTTAGTTTTTTCTGCAAGTTCTGATTCTCTCTTTGCAAGTTCGGCTTCTAGCTTATCAACACCTAACATTTTTTTAATAAAATTTTTCATTACGTACCCCAAGCGTTGCGAAACAAAGGAATTTGGAGTCGATCACTATATCTCCAACCTCTCTTCATTGCGGCCAATGCTACATTTTTGGCATTTAAATTGTAAACACTTTCAACACCGCCTACTGGCATTAAGTATACATGACCTTTGAATCCAGCGGCACGAAATGCACCTACTGCACATTCTGCATCTGCTATGTCTTGTTCTGTTGCAACTACAAACTTAAGATAAGCAGTTCCTACTTCTTCATACGCACATACAATTTCTGGCTTAATAGCATCTTCCCAACTTTCTCCACTGGCTGGAAGTTTAGCACTTACGCTAAATGTAATTTCACGCTTTTGATGATCATACCGATTCCAATTTAACAAATATTCTCTAAACTCTGGTGTTAGTTTCTGAGTACCATTTGTTTCGAATGTAATTTCTTTTAGGTCTTGCATGTTGTCGTGATTTAGCAAGTCTGGGTAAGCCCTTTGCCAACCTAATAATGGTTCGCCGCCTGTAATAACTAGATGCTCATCTTTCCAACTATTACTAGGTAGAATTTTCATAATACGATCTGCAATAGCATCACTTGTAAGCATTGGGCTTAGATCTTTAAAATCTGGATGCCAGCTTGCATAACTATCACACCCTGTACTTACTAATGGCAAATCATTATAGTTAGTAAAGTGATGCACTATTGTGGCAATATCATCTGCTTCTGTGCTGAGTTCACCTCGAGACATACCAAATCCTGCACACTTAAAATTACAACCAAATGTTCTTAAGAATACACTAGGTACTCCCATATATCGACCTTCTCCTTGAATTGAATAAAATAGTTCTGCTATTTTAATTTTTGACATCTTATACCTTTTTAAAATTTATAATTAACAGATAATCCAGCGGCTGTTTCGGTAAGGCCTTGTACCCCTTGGTAATTTTGACGACTTTCAACAAATGCTAACATATGACTATTATTTTTGTTGGCAAATTTCCAATATCCACCTGCTCTCATTTCTTTAACACCTGCGGCTAAGTTAACATTATTAGCATACATGATATTTCCACTGTTGTCAAATCCAGTTGGAATATTTGTTGAGGCCATTGCATGGTATACTGATACAGGTTGATACAACATAAATCCCAAAGAGTTTTCTTTGTTTATATGTCGTTCTGCACCCAATGACCAACTATAACTTAATACAGTACCTACATTGGTAATGTAATCTCCATGTGCGTTAGCACTGGTAACACCATTGTGGAAGTTTGCATAAAGTTCTGTTTTGTCGTATACTTTGGAAAAGTTTACACCAACATAACTTGTAAGACTTTGACTACTTACATTAATACTATTGGTATAATTTCCTAACCAAGTATTTTGTTCACTAAATGTACCAGCGGTAAATTTAAGATTGTCTTTGGTATACCCAACTTCGACCATTAACGATTGATCTTGACTAGAATCTCTATTTGTATCACGATATGATGTAAATTCTAAATTGCCAATTTTTGATGTAGTGTAATCGGTATAGGTATTGAATTGTGTATATGGATTGTGAGTTTGATAAGGTAGTGCAACTTGCCTAGCATTAAACTCTTTTACAGGCATTCTAGTCTGCAATGATGTACCTTTGGTATAAAAATCTCTTTGATATCCATCGAGCACCATTACACTAGATATTTTTCCTAAGCTGGCACTACCGCTGGTTACCAACACTGGACTTAGAGCTGGTCCTGTAGTTCTACCTGTTGTGGGGATATTCAATGCACCTACTGGACTTGTTGCCGCGGCTAAATCAAGTAATCCCTGTCCATCGATAGCAACCTTATAATTAGGAATATTCTTATTTGCAGTTTGCAATAATAATTGAACAATGTTTGCTCCAGTCATCTTTGGCCATTCTTGATTTATAATTGCCACGGCACCCGAAATAACCGGCGCTGCCATACTAGTACCACTCATTGTTGTTGTACCGCCACCTACAGCAGTAGACACAACATTGGTACCTGGGGCCATTAAAAAGAACTGACTAATTTTATATTGATCTTGACAGGTGTTATTAACAAAGTTCATACAAATAGTTCCAGCGGCATTACTACTAGGACTCAACATATTAAACTGAGTATTGTAATTTCCTGCAACAATAACTCTACCACCAAACATTAATGAACCATTTGGATTAGTAGCTACTGCTAATTCACCATAACCAGATACATAGTTTAACCCACTGTTACCGGCCGCAACTACAAGTACCATATTAGGATTTGTATTCATGGCAGGTAACCAATTGTTAGGATTCTCTGCTAATATCTTTGTCCAATAGTTGGGAGTATTTGTCATATTACTAACAGTATATATCCCTGCAGATGCTAATTTAGCACTATAGTTGGTTACTAACTCTGATGACAAATTTACCACTGTGGCATTATTATTTCCTGCCCAAGCTATACCATTAATAACAGTAGCATCAAATGATACACCGTTGGCACCTGCAATTTTTCCAATTAAAAGATTTGCATTATAAGCAATCCCTTGAACACCAATACCGTTAGCACTGGCAGCCGCTTCTCCTGTCACAAATGTTCCATGGCCATTTGCATCTTGTACACTTCCACTATTAGTAAAATCCTGCGTACCAATAATCCTATTTCCAAATTCTGTTGATTTTAAATCAATGCCGGTATCAAGAATAGCAATAGTACTACCTGCACCCGTAAATCCTCGAGCATAAGCACTGCTGGCATTTATAGAATTTAGTATTTTGCTGGTATTATATTCTACAGTTTGGTAGTTAACAGGATTTGTTGATTGTGCGTTTGCGACCAATGCTGAACATGCCAGTGCAAGTATGCTGAGTTTGAATTTCATATATTTTTCCTTAATTAAATATTGAAGACCACTGTTTAAGTTTTACTATTTTAGCATTTTTAGCAGTCTCTAGTCTAGTAGAATCTATTACACCGTGGCTTTCTAACAAATCTATCATGGCCAATAAATCGCCAATTTCTTTTTCTAAATTATTTAAACGTTTCTCATCAAGTCCAAATCGAATTGTTTTTGATGTTTCTTGAATAACCTCTGCGGCTTCTTCTCCGAGAATGACCAAAATTTCATGTACATTTGGATCTAGTTCGTTAAATTTCATTTTATATTCTCAAGTAATTTTGTAGCACTAAAAAAGTGCTCTGTTAAATTGTCGGACTGTTGTTGTAGTTTGGGCAATCTTGTTTCGTAATTATCCATGTGTTCAATAATTCTACGGCAAAGATCTGGTCTAAATGCAGTATAAGCGTCATAGCTTTCAGTCCATTTACTAGGATATTTGAATGTATCAAAATACATTTCTGAATAGCTTAGTCGATCTGGAACCATAGGAATAGCATCTACTACTGCACCTTCATAGCATCCAATCCCTAGCGTTTCTTGAAGACTGCAACTAAACACTATTTTTGCTTCACCTAATAAATTGTGATAGTCATTTTTACTAAGTTGTTGATCTTGACACACAACAAATTCATATTGTGGCAAGTGTTCTTTCAAGTCTCTAAAAATTTCAACTTGTTTCTCCGGAGCAATACGATGTGGAAACAAGATAAGATCGCGCTTTGGCATTCCTTTATACTGTAATAAAGTATTGGGCATATAATCCATGGGCCAACCTGTACGTACAATCTTACCAGACTTTTTGAAACCTTCAATTGTTTGTGGCATTACAATATGTAACAAGTTCTTACAAAACATGTCAATATGAAAGTCTGTAGCAAAGTAATTGTGATCAAATGCTTCAAAGAAACTTTTCTCAGCAAATCTAACCCAAGGCTTATCTCCGACTAAGCGTCCAAGAAAGTCTTGAGGATCATAACTGCCAGCATGCCATAATCCATGTGTGACTACTGGAATACCCAATAGTTCACTCATGTACTTTAGATTTATAATCCCAGGATGCCAAGCATCATAAAATACAAAATGATCACCAGGCTTAACAGTTCCTGAGCAGAATAAACGACCCATCTGTTCCACCTGAGCTGACTTATATATATTGGTACCACCAAAATTAAGGAAAGCACCAGGAGTAGTGGCTGTAGGAATATCCGTAGGGCCAGCGATAATTTGAACATTGTGACCTGACTTTCGTAATAAAGCAGGTACATAGGACTTCCATTCTCCGGTGTACCTGGTTGGAACGCTTTCTAAGTCAATTAGAAAGACATTTGTCATTTTATTGCTCCTGACGAGCTTTGGCTTCTCTACGAGCTTTACGCTCTAGATACTCTTGCTCTTGTTGAAACCTGCGATAATCGTAACTACGATACATATCGCTGGGGTTAAATGGAAGCAGATTGAATCTGCAGTAATCTAGCCATTTCTCTAGATCGTCAAATACTTTAGTTACTTCGGGTTTCATGCGAAGTGTCTTTTGTACATAAGCGGGCATATTAGCCATTTTGTCTAATCCTTAATTGGAAATTGTTGATGGAAGGGGAATATATGCTACAATACCATCTGATTCACCATCTTCGGAAACAACAATCTGATATTGACGATTATCTCCGTAGTTAGGAATTAAATGATTTTGTAGAATATCTGTTGCTATCATTTCACAGGATCTATGATTTTGATCTCCTGCCTTGATAAAATCTTGTAGTGCCCACTTGACTAGGAAGAATTCTAATTCTCTGTCAAGATGAGTAACACTAATCATTACTTCAACTTTGAAGATATGACGATGTTCGTCCTCTAAGAATTTAATGCGTGGATCAATCGATCCTGCATTAGGGTATTTGTGAAATCCTTCGAACTCAGTTCGAATTTTAATATATGTTTGAATCATTTGATAATTACATCATTTGAATAAGCACTCCACGGAGTAAACTTATTACGGTCTTTTAATTCATGTAGACTATGTGTCCACACACCTGGATTACTAGCATTAAAATCTTTGTCATCGATCTTAAGCATAGTGTTATAATTCCATAATTTGATATATGGAATTGGAACTCGAATTTGCGGAATAAAATTATTATACTCATTTAAACCGCTATCGTTAAATTCTTCTACAGCACTTAACGGAATATCTAAACTACATAAGTAGTCTTTATCTAAAAAGAATGCAATCATGTCATCCCATGATTTCCAGTCATCCGGAGTTGTTGGGTTAAAACTATGATTAGCACCGAAGAAAATATGATTAACTTCTGATGAAGCATTTGCTAATATAGATTCTATAGCAGTTTCTGGTTGTACACCTGTAACAAACAAAGTATCCATTCCAAATGCTGGAGTATGTTCTACCTCTTTACCAAAGAAGTAAATTGCATTGTCGTTTGTACCAGTTGTATAATTTCGTTTCATATCATTAGTATAGCAAAAGTTTGTAAACAATGCAACCAGAAAATTATTCAAATAATGTTTTTAGATAAGAATCCAAAATACTATTGGCTTCATCTGCGTTTTCGGCTAGAATTTTAGCAGTTAATATATTACCTTTGATAGTGAGGTCAAAAGGAACTGTGCCGTTGAATTTGGGTTTACCAGCCAACTTAGTTGTAATGGTAAACTCCTGCAGATTCTTAGCACGATTGATCAGCGCATTAGCTAGTTCAATCGAATTCATAATTTTTATGCCTTGGCTTCTTTACGAGCGTTTTTCTCAGCAGTAATTTCGTTACGGCGAGCTTTGATTAACTTACCAATTTCTGCCAATGCTTTACGAGCTCTTGTACCTGCGGCACTATTACCACCTGTAAACTTAGCATCTTCTGTGTTCCATGTTGCTACTGCGGCGTTAATTTGTTCTACGGTTGTTGTCATTTTAATTTTCCTTTATGTTAATATCTTCATCGGGATTTATAGTAATCCCCTGCCATTCTTTAATTTTAACTTCGTCGTCACTATATTCAGTTTTCCAATAACTACCATTCCACATACATTTATAAGTAAAGCTGTTTTTTCCAGCAGTTTTAACCATGTACATACCTTCTCTTACAGGTTTAATTTTGCTAGGAAACCATTCGGTCACTGGATATTCAATATCATCCATATTACGATAACATTCATATCGGCCACCTTCTTTTCTAGAACCAGCAATATAAAATCCAAAGTCTGAGCTCTTTCCATCTGTACTGCCGCCAAAATTATCAAGCTCTTCACCATCGTATATAACGGTATCGATAATCTCTTCGCCGTCAACATCTTCCGAAATTAATTTTAATTTGGTAATATCAAACGGTGCAGTAAGATTAATTTCACTTTCGAAGAATGTACCTTTTTCATTACTACTACCAATAAACACTACTGTACCTGGTTCTTTTTTATCAATCCAATGCTCATCAAAACAGTCAAACTCTACAGTATCCCCATCTAGTCCGTTAAATGAATCCAAACTTTTTTCAATAATCGTGTCTCCATTCTCATCTTCAATTTGAAGTGTACCAGCATTGGCAGATACTCCGTTAATATGCACCATACTATCACAATCATACCAACTACCTGGTTCAAATGGTTGCATTTCTTCTGGAATATTGTTCTCTTCTGCGTATTCACTGTTCCAGCAGTAGTCACTTAGATCAAGTCTACGCTCTTTAAAATAATCATAAATCTCACGACTTACTGTTCCCATAACTTTTTCACCACCGTATCCCCACAGTGAAATTCTATAGGTGCGCGGAGTAAATTTAAGGACCTCCATTAACTGTTCTTTTTCTGCAAGTGTTGCCATGATATTCCTCCTTAGGCTATTACTTCTTCTTCAAGTTTTCTTAATTCATCATCGTCTGGATTGGCCAGATCAATTTCCTCTGAATTTGTTACTTGTTCAATTTCAAACAAATTATTAAATGTATTTTGTTTAGGACCGCCCTGTAGTCGCGCACCTTCTAAACTGCGTAGGAAAGGACCAGCTTGATCTATCATAGCAAATGCAGATGCTTTATCGGGTGTGTTAAACAAGTCTTCAACTAATCTATCAAAATATAAAATATTGCGTGGTACCCAATCTGAGTACTCATCACTCATATCACCTGACTTAACTTTCTTCCATGCACGCCAGTTAATCTTATTACGTGTCTTTTCAATTTCAATATCCATTAATTGCTGTGCACGTTGTACAGCAACAATATGGCAATAAACATTATGACCCATCATAAGAGCATAGGCAAAACTATCCCAAGAAGTTTTACCTTCTTTGCCTATCTTGTTTAGCATACCTGGTGCATAATGACAAATGTCTGCCATTGTTAGTCTGCGGCCAATTTCTGACTCGAACGGGAATGGTATGTCGCTTCCAGCAAGGGCTTTATTGTCTGGGGCTTTGTCCATAATAACACTCCACCTTTTTGGCGTGTGGACTGCATTGGTATAGACAAGTCCGTGCGCTGTTGCGATGAAGGGACTTGCGCAGTCAAAAGATATGGTAAGTTCTTCATTAATGTGTTTCCTGATTTGTCGTTGAATTAATGTTAGATAGCATGACCAATCTAACTGTGCTGTACCCAAGAAGTGGATCCAGTTTTTGCCTTCCAGCAAACCTTCATCTCTAAGTGTCATAAGACGCTTAAGAGTAATGTCCATTTTACACATATTAGCACCACCAAAGGCCCAACCTTCTGCTTCTCTACCAGCATAAGGACCTTTCGGATCACTAAATTCTTTTACACCGTTGTACCATTTCTCAGCAGTTTCCCAGTCACTGCCTTGTAGTACATTAAGCCATTTAGTTTGACCTAGTCTATTATCTAAGAAATACTTATTATTAAATCTAGTCTTATCTAGGCAGTCATCAAATGTTTTTAGTCCTGTTTTCGGACTGTGAATATGATCACAGGCCCATGTAGGAACATCAAGCATCATTGACCAGTCGGCAGTTACTTCTAACCACTCTAAAATTTGTTGACGAGTCTTGTTTGCACTTGCACCTTCAAAATCCAACCAATCAAATTTAAGAACACCTTTACCAATCTGATATCCACCGGAGTCACCTAAGATCATTGTGTTAGCACGATCGCGTTGTTGAATCATAGATTCTTGCGTTAGACTTTTATTCAAATCTAATTGTGCATGACCTGCTGAATACAAACCATACTTGTAAGTAAAGTATCCTTGTTCTGGATTAAGAAAGTTCATTCCTTCAATGCCACGATCAAACCCTGCCGGAATACGATCTTTAGGAATAAACTCTTCTAATCTTTGTTTAGCAACATAGGTACTATAAAACGAGCTAATGGCTGGAAGGTACACAGCATGATTTTTTTGTAATGGTGTTAGGTTAACTGGTGGATTCATTGTGTTCTTTACTTAATAATATTGTAGCATTTAATTGTTGTCTTGCCTTTTCTAAATTGTCCAAAGCAATTTGTACAGCAGGATGATCTTTAGCTAATTCCTGAGCTTCTCGTTCTTCGGCCATTTTTTTAATGGTCCATTGAAATGCGTCTTGTGCTTGATGACTCATATCTATCTGTGCATAGTTTCCTACTAGCTGTTTCCAACTATTGCCGTCATTGACTTCAAAATCATTACCATTGTATCTAACTTGTCCAGCAAGACCTTGTTGGAGTTTATAATTATCAACATAGATTGAATTACTATAAACTCCGCTAACATTGATAAAGCCACTTCCGTTGATACCTTTGATCATCTTAAGCCTGTGCTGGAATGATATACTTGTAGGTTGCAATACCGCTATCTAATGTGATCTGCATAGCACCTTCATTACTGAAACTGACTGTTGTATTGTTAGTATCGGCGGCTTTGAGAATACTTAAAACAGCACCAACTGGATATGTCCATGCTTTGGTAATTTTACCTGTAACACCTGTAGCAAATACAAATTCACCACCATGACTGGCTTGATCACCGAATGTAAAGATCAATTTATCAGTATCTGTCTTGGCCAAGAATGTTGTGTGCTCTGTGTTAGCACCTGCTTGGAATTGAAAACGCTGTACCGAACTAAGTGTTGGGTTGACTTCAACATGCCATGTAACACCGCGGAATTTTACAGTCTTAAGTTTCTCATCAATGATAGCCTGATTCATAAAGCGATAATCATTTTTAAAATCACCATCTGCATTTTCGAAGTGAATTCCTGTAGGAATAGTTTCGCCGTTAATAGGAGCAGTTGTTACTTCGATTGAAGCACCTTCTTGATATTCTTTACCATCAACTAGATAGCGTAATTTTTCTAATTGTGGCATACCGAATGTACCAATCATATCTGGACATGGGTCAGTAGTTTCTGCGTACATAATAACACTGCGGTCATCAGCCATGGAGTCGATAAGAGTTTTATCTTCTGTACCAGTTACTTTAACTGTGTTTAAAAATCCTAGTTTATTTGTATGTGCTACAATGTCTTTTAATAAATCAATCATGATAAGTTCCTTTTGTTTAGTTTATTTAGATTTTTGAGAAATGTCAACGAATATTTTTATTCAATCAACCAAAGAAGCATGGATATCTTTCCAACCTAGATTCTGCGTTTCTAGATAATCCCATAGTTGATCTTTATCTATCCAGGGACCATCTATATCATTACCAAAAGGTCCTGCAGAATGATAAGGAAAAGAATAGTTCACTATAGAATTATTTTGTAGTATGTATAATCTATCTTTATACACTTTTGAAACCCAATGGCCCTCGACTACTTTAAATTTTTTATATTTTTCATATTTCATAAATGTATTAAAAATTCCCAAAATATGAGACTCTGCTGAAATATAAGGAGGAAATATATTATTAGAAAAAATTGTTTCTAACACTAGTTGGTCTGATCCTTCTATATCTATTTTTATATAATAAGGATCACCATGTTCTTGTATTAGAGAAATAATATTTTTTGAAGGTACAAGAATTTCTAACGATTCTTTTAGATAGTCATGCTGAATTGCTGAACTTATTATATCCTCAGTTGGGTGGACATAAAACGGTACAAGTGATAAATCATTTATACCTATTACAACATTTTCTACAATTAATCTTCCATTAGAAATGTATTCTGCAAATCTATTTTTTATTAAATTGCATAATTCTGGATTAGCCTCTACAGCTATTACTAGATCTGATCTCATGAGATAATATGGTATATCATCACCATTATTTGATCCTAGATCGTAAATGATTTTTTTATTCATATTTTCTTTATTCAAATGAAAATAAATTGCCAAATGTGTTGGTCTCAGTAGTACTATTGAGATCCCATTCCAACACGCCTATTAAGTTTTCAATTTTGTTATTAATAATAGTAGCTTCCATCTCTGCATGATCAAATGGTAGATCCTGAAACCATTTAGGCAGTCGAAGTTCATCAACTGGATAAGCTACTGATGTGTAGCCTAATGGATTGGCCTTGACCTTACAAACAATAACTTTCATGCCATCAACAATCTGCTGGCTATATTTGTCACCGTTCATACGCTTTAGAGTATTCCAATTGATACTGGCTCTGACATGCCCGGGCATATTTGCTTTGCCTGCTTTCTTTTCTTTTTCTTGATATTCAGCAATGTTATTGGCACGCTTGGGTGAACCTTTCTCCCAACCTGGGCGAGCTTTGAACTCAGTGCGGAATTCTGTGATCATATCAAGCACTTCTTGTTCTTGACTACCATTAAGCACCTTGGTCAATACTTCTTCTAAGAACTTTTGCATAAATTCTGGAGTATCACTGCGTTTGAGATCTAATCCCATGGCCTTGATCTTACCTGGTTTACCGTCTACATCTTGCCTCTTACCTTCTTTATCATAGGACAATACAGCATAACGTTTTTTAGTAATAAACAATCCTTTGACCGCAACAATCTCACGGCCGGCTTTAATAACATCACCTCTTGATTTAGGGCAGTGATGTGCATCTAGCATATATTGTGGAAATGTTGAATTCACCTCGGTAGCAATAGTATCATATAGTTGAATAACTGTATCTCTATCCCAAGGTATTTCACCTTTGGCAATATCGTTCTTCAATGAACTATATGCTGAGAAGTATGCAGAATCTGTGTCACCATAGATAATAGCTTTACCTGTGTGATTATATTCACCTGTTACAACTTCATTTATTTTGGCAGCCATATGTTTAGCAATGCCTCTTCCAGTAAGGGTTGTTGACTGACCGATTCTATTATCAAAAAAGCGGCACCCAGCGTTGAGAATAGCACCATAAAGACTATTAAGATTAATTTTTTTGACGAGTTGTCGTTTGTCCCAGTATTCTTCTTCAATTTTATTCTCCGCTTTAATTGCATCTTTTAATTTGGCCTGCATTTCCTTACGCTCGGCATACCAACGCTTGAGCAATCCTGGAATAATACCTTCACGCTCATGTGTAAAGATAGTTCCATTGGCACTGAGCATCCAAGGCTTACCACTATCGAATATCAGTTCATAGATCTGTGCCCCGCTCATTACGTCAGTTTCACCATTTTCCCAATCAATGATAATATCGTGAGCACGGTCTTGATTCATTACAAATTCATATTCGTTACTACCAAACTTGCCCTCCCATGCCGCGGCAAACGATCCTTTGGCCATTTTAGCTTCAATTTCAGCATTGGTATAGTCTTGGCGTAATTGTCCAACAATGGTTTCTGGACCCATATTCAGCGCACGAATCACTGATGGATACAGTGAATTAATATCCATTGATCCAATCCAGTCATGTAATCCTTTCTTAGGATATGCAACATACGCACCTGCGGCTTGATTATTTGCATCTTCATCACGCTTAGGACGACTTGGTACAATCATACCTCTATGATGTGCTTCATTTACAATAGCTTGTTCAGTTACAGCCACCGCACCCATTGTTGTCTGCAATAGCACAGTATTCTCATGTGCAATGGTGTTGGCTAGGTCTAAGAATTTAAGTTTCTTATCTAACTTATCTAACAATGCACAGTCTTGACGATTGTATTCAATAAACTTACGGAAGTCATTGTTGTATAACTGATCAAGTGTACCTTCATAAACTGTTTTAGTTTCCCCAATCTCCATCTCGCCTATGGCATCTAGCCTATATGTATGGCGTTCTTCATAGGTATATTTGCGGTAGAGCTCAAGGCTATCAAGATGGACCCGACCAATAAGATCATAAGTAACAGCCGCTTTTCCATATTTTTCGTATTCTCTTTTCTTAGGCATTTGACCCCATAGGCAAAATCTACGAGTATCTTCTTTACTTAGTACTTTAGTTACTCTGTTGACTGTATAAGGAATATCAAAGCCTTCTGAATTCCAACCACTCAATACATCCGCATCTTCAATGATGTTTAAGAAGGTATCTAACATCTCATATTCTGTTTCAAACAAGATAGTGTTAGGAAACTCTTTGACCTGTTCTTGTGCTTGTTCCATTGTTAATGTTTTTGGTGGGATAGCAAGACATATCAATGTATCCATCCATTGCAGATGAATAGCAATAGCAGTGATTGGCATGAATGCATCTTCTGGTGATGCATAACCTCTCTCGGGATCAAAGTCTACCTCAATATCGAAAAATGCTACATTTAGTTTTGGAGGTTCTTTGCCTAGATAGTTTTCTTCTAGACAACGGAATACAGGATTGATGTCACTTTCATATAATTTGTGACCACTGTGTATTTTTTGTTCTTTGGCAAACTCTTTCCAGCTTCGTGCAGTGACTTTGCTAAGATTCTCACCATGGATTGATTTGTACTTGCCCCGTTGATCTGGGTAGTAAAACATATAACGGGCTGGATACTCTTGATAGAGTCGCCCTTTCTTTGGATCTCGTTCAACGACATACACAATGTCCTTCTCGCGATCCCACTTGGCATCTACATACGACATATTTTTATTCTCCTACCGCTTATGGCCGGCAACCTTATTTTATGATCACTTGTGGCTGATCTTGCCTTACGCATTATTTATCAGCATCCTAATTAGGCCTATAGAATCTATAGTAACAAGAAGTCCATAATTAGCCAACATACCAAAGGAACGCCTACTGTAAGCACACCCAGCATAAAGAAGACAACCTGTAATCCAGACTGGGTACAAGATAAGAAGAGGAGGATTAGGCACGGAGAGGGCCATAGTGATAGAACAGCCAACAGATATAGCCCAAGCAATGATCTCAAGACAAAAACGTACTGGATGACTTCTGTAATCTTCTCTGATCCAGCGGAAGATTCCGTAGAGTAGGTCATTCATTATTCCTCCCGGCGATTGGCATGGCCACTTATATCAACAATAGTTTCGAGATCATCAAATTCACGGAATACTTGATCCCATTGATCTTTTTGTGCAATACGAATTGCTTTTTTGATCACTGAAGGTTTGACTTCAAGTTCTTCTGCCACTGCTTTGATTGTTTCATTCAACCCTTCTGTAAGGTCTTGAATTTCCTGCATCACAGTCATTCCTTCTGCGATGATTTGTTTAATTTTTGCTTGCTCTGGTGCACCAAATGCTTTACTCATAAAAATCTCCTATACTTGAGTATATAGATTTACATTATAAATGTCAAACAATTATTGCCAGGCAACCATCTTAAATTTTTCGTGTGTAATTCCAAAGTAATCGCACTTCCAATCACTTTGTGCAAAAAAGTCTAAATCATGCCATTCATTCTTACGAGACAGTATAGATTTGGCTGCATCATTCCAATCTATATCAGCAAGAATCTGTTCTTGATATATCTTTTGTTCTTGAATTTCATCAAAATTAAATCCATCATATTCCCAATGCAGTACTTCAAAAGCATTTCCGTGTCTGTCCACATAGTCCATGCTAAAGTCTAATCCCCATTTTGGTCTAAGGCTTAGCAACTGATGCAACAAAGGAAGATCCTTGGCCCAAGACAGCAGTTGTTCTCGTGCGGCTCCTGAATATCCTTTTCTTTCAAATATACAACTATGATTCAATACACTGCCTTCTATTGAATCTTCTTGTGTAAACCAATCTTGCTTAATTGCTGTCCTATGAGATCTATGAGAAAAAATTTCTGTTAGATTAGTTCTAGCATAGTGTTTTTCTAAATCTGTAAGATCATAACCATTTTGATCAAACAGTTCTAGATCTTTTTTGGTTGGAGTTATATTATATATCGGGTTAGTCCAATAACCTTGATTGTTGAATTGATTGTCACTGAGTATTAAATTCATAAGCGGCCTTATGATTATTTAATATTATAATTTTTTACAATTAAGATTTCTTGGACATCCAGTTGCTGACTGGGCTGACTTTATGTACATCTTCAGTTTCTCTACTACCCTTGGTGCTGAGTTTTTTTGGAGTATACCCAAACTTTTTTAGACTGTTGGCAATGATATCACGCTCTGCTTGACTATATCCAACCATAACCATATCATCTGCAAATTGGCCTGTTACAGGATAATCATGTGTATCATCGGGACTGCCGGCCATGTGCACACCTAATCTATATTTGTGATAATAATTAGTAGGTCCTATCGGTAATCCGGGTACGCCGACACTGCTGACATTAGGAACTGCTTCCTTTTGACTATCAGTCCATTCTTGGTCTTCGGTGATAAATTCTTTGGCTCTCATTATTTTTTCTTGCTGGGATTCTTAGCACCATAACTAGCCGCAATAGCCATTTGACGAACTTTCTCAGGACTCTTGTTTTTGAACTGATGATGTCCTTTGGCATTAGGAGTTTTGGCTGCTTTGGCAAAATCATCAATATAGGCCTTTACAGGTGCATTCTTAGGAATTTTCTCAGCAAGGCGAGCGTGTAACTCGGCCATGTAAGGATCGTTAGTCTCTTGTTTAAGTGCCGCTCTTTTAACCATCTTGCGGATAAGTTCTTTGTCTTCTTTTTCATCAGGATGCCCTGCTTCTTTGTAAACATGTCCTTGTTCGTGTTGGCTTTGGATGTATTCAGCTACTGTGACCATGTTTTGTTTAGCCATGCTGATCTTTTCTTCTACCCACTCTGGCATATTTTCACCAGCAATCAATACATCTGCTAGATCTTTACAGGCTCTGATAATAGTGTGTAGATTGTTTTCAACCATATCTACTTCGTCATCGTATTCGTTGTATTCATCACCCTCTGGCATTTCTTTGTCAACTCCTTTGCCTGGCTGGATTTGTGAAGCGACAGCAGTGGCATATCCGCCCATGCCCCAGCCTTCTTCCATCGGTGACTCACCAAACCGTGCTCTGTATGAATTTGGAGACATGGTATATCTGCTGCCGATAACTTTTTGGCCTTCACCTGCTAACATTAAATCATACATCATCTTAATCACCGCTACTGGATTTTTAAGATCATCTATGCGATTGTAAAAAAAACTTATCTTTTCTGGTTTCATCCTACGGACAGGCTTGCCTTTGATCAATTCCTTGGCCTGTGCTTTGAGAGTTTCTAGGTCCCGTATTTTTTCCAATCTTTTGATATCGTCTATGTTAAAATTATCATCAGTTCCATCGTTAGGGCCTTCCGCTACACCTTGTTTTGATTTTAAGTTGGCTATGATTTTTTCAAGATTTTTGATTTTGACATCATGTGCTCCATTGGCATTGAATTTTTTATATTTGGCCAATTCTCGCTCGTAGTTTTTGATGTTAGCAACAGTTCGATCATCACCTTCCGCCACACCTTTTTCTCTCTTCATTACACCGGCATGATATCCACTGTCGTAATCATTGGTCATTGGTCCATGAATATTGCTGGCACGAGGATTTCTATGACCACGCAGGCCGTCTTGAAATCCATCACGATATGCTGAACTTGTTGATGGTGCTGAAGGCTTTGATGGAGTATCTCTCTGTGCAATCATATCCTTGGTGCGTTGACGCTCTTGATCGGGTGATCCTTGAACACGATGTTTGATACCTTTGTCTTTCAACATACTTAGGAACTGTGATTTTAGGTCATCCATTTCTTCCATATAAGGTTTCTTATGTTTTGCGACACCTTGTTTCATTTCTTTCTTTTTATCTTTGTGCTGACCGGCACCGCTCATTTTGGCATTCTTGGCAACAAAATTACGGGGCTTTGGAGCTTCTTTATCTTGTGCTTCTTGATTAATAAGATTATCACCACGCTTACGAACTACGCCTATTGGTTTAGATATACTAGCTCCTGATCCAGAACTAATAGAACCTGCCGTTACACTCTCTAATGTATAAACAGTTACATCGTTTGATTTTGTTACTTTGAATTCGTTGTTTTTCATTTCTTTTTCATCCAGTTACTTACAGGACTTGTCGTATTTGTGTCCTTTAACTCTTTACTACCACCAGGTGTTAATCTAACACGCGGTGTTCCGATTAAATTTGCGGCAGCATCTAATATATCTTCATCTGCTTGAGTGTAACCTATAGTAACCATTTTAAGACCAGTTGGACCAGCTACATCCATCTTTTGATCAGGCATACCGGCAACAGCAACACCAAATCTATAGGCCATGTATCCTGAACTATTATCTAAATCAGGATAGAGATGAGCGTTGACCATACTGCTAACAGAGTCGGGATGGAATCCTTTTGGACCTGCATAGTCTTTAGCTTCACCTATAAATTCTTTAGCTCGCATTTTATATTTCCTATTTGAGTTATTTATTCACAATGCCACTTGCGTAAACTCTTGTTTATTCGGCTGTTTGGATCTCGTTTAGTTTTAGCTCCTGTACGATGTTTCTTCATACCTTTCATCCGAGCACAGAAACTCTTACGGCGTTTAGAGGCTTTGCTGCCTTTTTTGAGTTTGCTGGGTTTAGTTGTTACAGCAGTTTGTAAGTGGCTGCCAGGATGGCTTCTTCTATAACTAGCCACACCTTTTTTATTCAATCCACCGTTTTTATTCTTGCCTGATGATTTTTGCCATGCTTCGGCTTCACTTAAAAGTTCTTCATCATCAACTTCTTCAAGATCTTCCCATATAGCATCACTGTCAACACCATGCTGTTCAGCCCAATACTCAATCATGGATTCGATGATGTTGAACTGTTCTTCTAATTCTAAGTCTTCCGCTACACCTTCATCTGCAATAGCTTTTTTTATGATGTTGACAACATTGGGATTAGTCTTAAGTTGTTTTAGGGCATGTTCAGCATGAGCTTTATCTTTGAATCCGCCTTGAACTACTGCCCACGAATTTGTACCAAAAAAGCCACCAGACGGATACCATATCTCTGATTTTCCAGTATCTGTGCGATCTACTACTTTTAATTTATTTGGGTCTATCGGTGGAGGATTATCTTTCTCAGCTTGTGCCTTGGCCATCATTTGTTTGTGTGCTTGAACATTGGCTTTCTCATGTGCTCTAGGCTCTTGACCAATCATATCTCTCAACAAGTCTGCCCAGCTCCAACCTTCCATTTCAGGATCGTGGAATATTTCTTCAAACTCGCCTACTACTTCACTTAGATCTTCTTCAACAAAATATTTTGGAATCAAACCTTTTTTCTCAGCTATGTCTATCATGTAAGATTCTAAAGCATCATCGTCTTCATTAGCAAAATGTTCTTTAGTATCTGGATCCATCTTTTTAATAATATCCATACCAAACTTAAACGCATGTTTGTAACCTGGCATGTTATTCATACTCATAACAGTTTTTGGGTCAACTTTAAGTGGTTTTTTATCTTGGCGTGTGCCTAATGCTTTATTCATAAATCCTGTAAAATTAGGATCATGTGCTTCCGCTACACCTTCGTTAGGTTTACAGTTACGCACCTGTCCGCCATTTTTACCTTTCTTGGTACCTACAGCGTGTTTGCCTGGCCAGCAACGAGTAAACCCATTAGCGTCCTTTTGACCCTTCTTGATCTCATTGAGATTACCGTGAGTTTGACACATGCCACAATCGGAGCATACACTTTCCATGGTAATACTTTCATTGTGTTTTTTCTTTCCGGCACAATGAGCCTTTTGACTGAAGCCTTTAGGATGACTACAGTTAATGCTAGATTTGTATTTTTGGCTCCACTTTTCAGTTAAGAATTCATTTGCTCTCATATTATTTTCCTACTGGTTTTTCATGTGTAAGATAAGGACGACTAAACCACAGTCGGAACCATTCTGGGGTTCCTGGCTGTATGTTGTGCTCCTTCATCAACTTGACTTTTTCCATAGCAGTAACTGTTATGTTACTACCTTTATTTACTTCTGCTGTGTGGGCACGATATTCCTGTAGTCTAACCTCACCACCTAGCCCTGCTAGATACTGTACAACTTTTAATTCTTGTATAGGATCCGTGGGATCAAGATAGCAGTCATCATCGCTATCTTGGGGAATATGCTCTGTGGTTATCTTATACTGTTTCATTTTAGTTGAGATTCAATAAGACGAGCAATAGCTTCTGCTTTGGCTAATTCCCAGTTTTCACCAATGTTGTAACCTTGGTCACTGCGTTGACTGGTATAACTACCTTGTCCTGCATAACCTCTTTTATTGTTGGCATAACTACCACTGTCAAATGATTCAGTTTCTTTGGGATTATGCTGTTTTTCCAGATAGTTTTTAACTTTTAACAATTCACTTTGATTGAGATCATCGAGATGAGCCTTACCTGTGAGTCTTTTTGTAAGGCGTAGGAAACTTGGTTCATCGTCCCATTTGATGCCTTTGCAGTCTGCGAGTTTATGAATAGTATTTGGGGTAATGCCTTCCGCCACACCTTGGATGTCACGCTTTTTCAATTCTTGATGTAGTGCTTGAAGTTTGTTATCACTGCGAGCAATAGCGTTTCGAATATCACCTGCAACCTTCTTAGGCAGTTTAGCTAATACACTGCTGACAATTTGATCTACTTGTACATTTTGTTTGCCCATAGTATCACTCTTGGGTGCTTTGACTTTTGGCTCATCAAAATCATCGTTATCATAACCGGCTTCTACTTCGATCTTGCTTAGATAATTTTTATACTCATGATAACGATTTCCCCAGTTGTCTGCAAACTGTGTTAGAGCCCCGCTCTTCATTTTGTGGCCCATATTAAACAATATGGTTGGCAACTGCTTGCTGATCTCATTGAAACTTATTTTGTGTTCGCGGTCTTCACTGGCATCTTTGAGGAAGTATATCAACGCCTGTGAATACTTAGGAGCTTGCTTGGTCAGTGCATATAGTTCAGCCTGTAGTTTGTTAAAGTAGAAATCATTGAACCAACGACTGCCTACACCACCTGCTACCATAGCAAAGCCTTTTAAGTCACCACGACCATCTACATAACGCTTGGCCATGGCTTTGAGTTGTTCAAATACTTGAGCAATATACTTACCGTGATCTGCAATAGTTTTTACGGTACCTTCTAAACTATTGGCTTCTGCTAATCCATGTTTCTTTTCCCAATCATACTCATCTGGATTATGATAGATTTTTTTGTTGGCTGTTGGACCTACTGGTTTTTGTTGCTTGCCTATTTTCATAAGTTCGGCATAGTCATCGGGAGTAAGACGCTTAGGTTTAGGTGCTTCTGGTTTTGTTTTTAGACCAAAAATCTCTGCTATGTCTGCATCATCATCTGATTTCTGTTGTTGTGGAAAAAATTTAGAATTATACACAAAATAAACGCCATCTTGTTCTTCATACTTCCAACCTGGGAAAGTCTGTAGCATTTTTCTAGTCAATGCTGTGTAGAGTTTTCTCCGACTGGGTTCTGCGGCCTGGAATATCACAAAAGTCAGTTTATGTTTTTTCACATACTGAGCAATAGCATTATAGACAATACCGAATACTTCTGCGGCCGCACCTGTACCTTCTATACCCTGCTTACCATATCCGACCCCTGGCTTAGGTTCTTGTATAAATTCAATAAAACGACCTAGATCAGGATCGCCGTCAGCATTGTCAAAAGTATCAAAATCATATGGTTGTACCTCATCAGGAGCGGCATGAAACCCCATGATACTTAATTGGTAAGGAATACCATTGCTGGCCACAAAATTCAAATTTGCTAAAGTATCATCTCCACTCCATTTAGCCTGATTAGATTTAGCAGGTTTGGTATTCATCAACTCTGATAAATTGTCATCATCTTGGTTTCTGCGTAGTTGAGACATACTCTCACCTCCAACAAAGTCGCCTGCACGAGCTGGACGATGTTTTGATTGATTCCATTGACCTGCAGGGCCTAGTTTATTTTTCTTACTACCTGCAAAGTTACTTGCTGGCATCATAGTTTCTTTGGTCTTTTTTACTTTAGGAGTAGGAGTCATACCTGCCTTGACATCTGCCATTAGCTGTTGTGCTGTGGCATCATCTAATGAACCGGGAACTCCAGATTTGAATGTAGCAAAATCATCATCCATTGCGGCTTGACGCATTTTAGTTCCGCTGATCCCTGAAGCATCATCTGCATCAGGATCTCGATCTATTTTAACAACTTTAATAGAATCAAAGTTATAGTCTCTACCGTTATAGTCATTTAATAATTTTTCAAATTCTTCGGCACGACTACCACCTGCTATCATAATAATATTACGGTACTTTTGATTTAAGTATTTGGCAGCTTCTATCGGAGTACGGACAGCGTCAGTGGCAGGTTGGAAATTTGTTCCAGGGAACATACGAGTTAGATATCCCATCTTTTGATCTATACTGAGAGGATTTTTTAATTTCTCCCCAGGTGTCTTGCCTACTGTACGACTAACATAGATAACATAAGGACAGTGATTTTGTTCTGCTGTTTGTTTTACAGCATTGACTAGCAATTCATGACCGATAGTTGGAGGTTGCAGTCTTCCAAATGCAAATACTACTGTGCTAGGGCCAGCTGTTTCTATCAGTGCTCGCAACAGTCTCTTTGACTCTCCAAATGTTTGTTTGATTTTATCTAATGCGGCTTCTTTACCGGCACCTTTTGCGGTACCTACTTCACCACTCTTAACTGTGATCATACTACCAAATACTCCTTGCATCCTAGAATTGCTTCGAGGATTTTTAATTACTTGTTTGCTTTGAGCTAATAATTGATCAAAGTTTGCATCTAGATTGTATTGATACAATAACTTTTGAATGTCTTCGAAGTTTCTAGTACTCCATACAACATCTCTACTGAGTTGTTTGTACTGCCCTTGTGCCAATAATTCTGGATCGTAAGTTACTAGTCTTAATTGTAGTTCAACACTGCTTAGGTTAAACTCATACTCTTGATTTTGTTCTATATTAGGTTGTGCATTAATACCCAACTTCTTGAACAGCACAGCAGGTTCAGTTTCAATAGTTGCAATCTTAACTAGGCCTAGGATCAATCCCTGTTTCTCAGCAGGCCAATCTAAGAATAGTTGTTTGAATGTTGCTTCAGTTTGATCCAAGGCAACAATATTATCAATTTGAGCACTATAGCCCAATGAATCATCATGATAGCGAACACTGACCAACTCACCGGCATTGTAACTACGCTTGCCTGCATGTTTTGCAGAACTGAAAGGAACAATAACTGTTTCGGGTTGGCGTTGTAGGAATGCCTGTAATTCTTTCTTAACAGTGGCTTTGTCTTTGTCGCTTTTAATATGTACAATGATATCAATGTCACCAAAGTCATTCTTAGACATATCACTATTATAACTGCCGCTGGGATTGAAACCTACAAATCCTGGGAACTGACTGATTAGGTCTTTATAAGATTTTAGGAATTGTTGAAAGTCTTGACGACTCTTTACACGATCTGCACCTGCTACTCCGCTCATTGTAGTGTCCTTAATGCTGAGTTGTCTGGTAAAAATTTACCTGTGAGTCCTAGACTGTCTTTACGCTTACGCCACTCGTCTTGCATGTCGTCTGGAATATCAACGCGAGTACTATCTAGTATCTTAAAATAGATATTCAATAAAGTATTGTAATCTTCTGGACGCATCTTGGCTTTGAATAGTGCGTGAAGTTTATAATAGTCTTCAGCATCTGCTTGAGATATGTTAAATCCCAACACCTTACCTAATACTGCTAGAGCCTGATCAGGATCACGGGCAATAACTTCACCTGTTTGTTTGTCTTTAACACCACTGACATGATTAAATGATAGCCCGGCTACTTGGAATGCCGCTAGCATCAGTTGGGTACGATGTAGTCCTTTGACATTACTGCCTTTAGGATAAGCCGCTGAATAATAACTGAATTTCAGCCAATTAAGATCTCCAATCATCCAATCAATCTGAACACCGCTACCTACATGCTGTCCAGCATCATCTATCTGTGGGAATAATCCAAAGATGTTTCCATCAGTGACTTTCTTTTCATCACAGTATAGAGTAGGTGCATTACTGTTGATGTAAAGTGTTAATTCTTTTAAGAACGCTTTCATACGAAGTTGTTCCGGTGTGCTTGTACGAGCACGCTTCTGTAATGCTGTGAATTCTGCGGCAACTGCTTTTGGATCTACACCCCAAGCGGCTATACTTTCATCACTCATTGTTTTATCTAAAATATCGTGAGCACTGACACCTAGATCGATATCACCTGATACATCTTTTTTACGAACACTGCCTAATGGATGAAAATGTTGTTCATCAAATATTTTGGCCTTACGGGGAAATAGGCTTTTTAATTCTGCAAAGTATGCGTTTAGTGTAGGAGTAATGTGCTCCATCTTAATAGCAGTAGTCTTACCAGCAAAAACATTACCACCTTCGGTTAATAGTTCTTTAATACGCATATCACTGTCCTATTTTATATTGATCTTTGACAATATCTTCTTTGTAATGATCGTAAAGTCTTTCGCACATGTCTTTACGAAGTTCTTTAGAAAATAGTTTTCCAGGACGACCCTTCATCTTATGATGATGATAGAATTCCATACAACCTTTGTTGACCATGGGTAAGAATTCCATAGTGATCTTTTCTTTGTCTAATTTGTTCTTTTTATGATCTTCTTTGACTTTTTTAGCAATAGGATGGAAGAAGTCTTTGTGTAGTTTATCGTGGTCTATGATATACCAGAATAGGTCATCGCCCATGTGATCGCCGTTGCGTTCTTTAGACATTTCTTTATACATGTCAACTGGCTTGCCAAAAAATTCCATTAGTTTCATAATAGTGTATTCTAAAAGTTGGTGGATGCAGAACACTCACCGTATAGAGTATTTATTATAAACTAAACAAATGGAAAATTAGTGATTATAGAAGATTGAGTCTACTTGACCAGCACTTATAGCAACAGTTCCACGGACCCAAACAAAATTACCGGTGAAATTGTAGTAATCTGACTGGACAGTGACATCTACATTGTTATATGTATTGGTACTGCTGGTAATTGTAGTAACAGTTTCGTTGATAGTAAACCAGTCTGATTCGGTAGGTGCGGTGGCTAATGTAGCCTGCATAGTAATAGTACCGAGGAAGTTACTGTCATAGTTGTACATAACAGTATGTAAGCCGTCACTGCTACCGTAATAGCCGTCACCCTGCACCATAGCACTATTGTAATACAAGGTTGCATTTGTTGTAGTGAATAGTGGATAGGTTACCTGAACACTGGCTGTGTTAGTATAAGTGACAAATTCGAGACCTTGGCTTAGAGCTGGCATGTGTTTTCCTGATTTAGACTAATATTTATATTAGATCTTGGAATAAATTCTTCAACTTTTTGTAGGTTATTGCCTAGATACAGTCCTACCATGCTTAATGTTGCTGAATCTTTGATGTATATACTAGGTTGATCACTCCAGTACCTACCTTGACTGTTAAACCATTTAATTGTACTGTTGTTGGATAATACACGATCTTGGTAATTTGCAAGCCAAATGCTAAAATTAAGTCTAGCATCGGGCTTAAATGATGGCTTTATCCAAACTCTATACTGATATTTTTTATGCGGTAATTGATTACATAGGATTTTTTTAGCACCATTATCAACTATGTAATCTAGTTCGTAGATATTAATAGGTTCATGAACCTCTGTAATAAACTCATCTAACTGAGTAACCATATCATTATACAGTGTTTGGTCTTTACAGTAGATATTAAACATACTATTCTCTGCTCTAACCTGTATTTCTTTTGACAGGAAAGGTTCAACCGCAGTGGTAAATTTCAACAAGCGACTTATATCTGTAGGGTTACCTCTCCATTTGTTAGCATAAAAAGTATTCCTTGGATTGTAACAGTATTCAATGGTTTTATCCACACCCATTCGTTTGATCTTCCAAGATTCTTTTACTATACAAAGAATCTTGTAGGGCCATTTACCGTAGAATAACTTAGATGTCGGAAACTTCTGGTGATTCACTTTTTACCTTTACTGGAAGTACATCAATGACATTAATTTTAAGAGCGTCATTTTCAACAGAAATCTCTACGACTCCGCCATTAACTAGCTTACCAAATAATATTTCTTTACTCAGAGGTTTCTTGATCATATTATCAATAACACGCTGTAAAGGACGAGCACCCATCTTGCTGTCAAAGCCTTTGCTGATCAAATATTCAACTGCTTCAACTGTAGGTTTAATATGAATGTTCTTGTCTTTGATAAGTTCGTTGAGTTCATCAATAAACTTCTTGACAATCTTAGCCATGGTCTTTGGATCCAATTTGCCAAATCGTATTGTACCATCTAAACGATTGCGGAATTCTGGGCTAAAGAATTTGTTTACAGCATCTTTAGGATCGCTGTCACGCTCTAGACTACCAAAGCCTACAGCATTCTTTTCAGCATCAGCGGCACCTAAGTTTGAAGTCATGATGATAATAGCATTGCGACCATCTGCTTTCTTACCATTGCTACCTGTAATAAATCCATTATCCATCAATTGTAGTAATACAGTAAGTACACTTGGATGTGCTTTTTCTACTTCATCTAAAAGTAAGACACAGTTAGGATGTTCTTGTAAGCTGGTTACAAGTTGTCCTGCATTATCTTCAAATCCCACATATCCGGGAGGGCTACCAATAAACTTAGCAACAGAGTGTTGTTCTTGATACTCACTCATATCAAATCTTACAAGTTTAATGCCCATGTTAGTGGCCAGTTGTTTAGCGGCTTCAGTTTTACCAACACCAGTAGGCCCCACAAACAAAAAACTACCAACTGGTTTGTTCAATGATTTTAATCCTGACTGTGCAATAAACACCTTGTCTAACAAACTATCAATAGCAGATTCTTGACCAAACACTTTTTCTTTCATGTTCTTTTCAAGGTTGATAAGATTGTTACCTTCTTTGTTATTAATTTGTTCAAGCGGGATATTAGCAATCTTGCTGATTTCAAATAAGATTTCGTCATGATCAACAATGCCACCTTCTTCATCACGCACTTTGAAGCGAGCACTTGCACAATCAATTAGGTCAATTGCTTTGTCGGGAAGTTTCTTATCACTGATGTATTTGATAGAATACTTAACAGAGTCAATAACTGCTTGATTGGTAATTTTAACACCGTGGTGTTTTTCATAATACTTTTTAAGACCTTTAATGATCTTAATAGCAGTTGCTTCATTAGGTTCATCAATAACCACACGCTGGAATCTGCGCATCAATGCACGATCCTTTTCAAAGTGTTTACGATATTCTTCCCATGTGGTACTGGCAATAACTTTGATGTTGCCTTTGGTTAATGCAGACTTCAGCATATTAGCCATATCATTGGTACTGCCGCCCCCGCCTGCACCAGCACCATTCATCATATGTGCTTCATCAATGAACAATATTGATTTGCCTTTTTTCTCTAAACCGTGTAACACTGCTTTGAGTCTTTCTTCAAAGTCACCACGATACTTACTACCTGCAAGTAGGGCACTGATATCTAAACTATAAACTGTGTAATCTTGAATAAATTTGGGCACAGTGCCCTCAAAGATTTTACGGGCTAGTCCTTCTGCAATAGCAGTTTTACCTACACCTGGATCTCCAATTAAAATAGCATTGGCTTTGGTTCTACGGGCGAGAACAAGTTCTATTTCTTCAATTTCTTTTTCTCGACCTATCACAGGATCAATCTTTTTACTCTTAGCACGAGCTGATAAATTGGTACAAAATTGTAGTATCAATCTTTCTAACTGTGTATTATTCCCCGAAGTGCTGGCTGTCTCACCATCTTCATTGATAACATCTTTCTTAACAAAATTAATAAATGTATCTTTGTCAATGTTAGCTTTACGAATAAAATAATTTGCATGACTTTTCTTCTCAGCAAAGATACTGATAAAACAATCAACTGGTTCTATAATTTGTCGACCACTGAATAAAACATGAGTGAATGCACGATTTAGTACTCTATCAACAGTAACAGTTTTCTTGGGTTTAACATCTTCGTTTGATGTAATAGTTTGATATTCATTGTTGATATAATTTTCAACTTCTTCTTTGAAGACTTTAACATCTGTGCCAAATTCAGTTAATATCCCTACAAACGATTCGTTATTGAGCATACTAAGTAAAAAATGCTCTAGGGTAATATATTCATGTTTATTAACACTAGCTACCTGTACGGCATTTTCAAAGATTTCTTCCAAATCTTTATTTGGTTCTAACATTATGTTTCTTTCCTTTTTTTGTTTTTTTAACTGCTAACGCCCATTTAAGAGTGCTAACTCTATCTTGAAAAACTATACCTTCTAAATGATCCAATTCGTGTAGGAAACATTTACAGTTGTATCCATCAAATTCTGATTCTTGCCATTCACCTTTTGAGTTTTGCCAACGAGCCAGTATTTTTGTAGGACGCTTTATATTAACATAAACACCTGGAAAACTCAAACATCCTTCTTCCAGATCTTCTACAGTGTCTGTGGTTTTTACGACCATAGGATTAAAGAACGCTTGTGCAGTTTCTGGATGATCCTTGTGTCCCATAGCAAACACCCGCACAGTTATTCCAACTTGTGTGGCAGCAAGTCCGATGCCGTCGTGTGCAAACATAGTTTCGATTAGTTCTGCTTCTAATTTTTCCGGATCAAGAATGCAGTTTTCGAAATCAAACTCTTCGACTTTTTGTCTTAATATTTCATTGGGAAATTTAATTATTTTTAACATACAAATATTTACTGAAAGTTTTGTTGAAGGATTCTTTTTTGTTCATCGGTTAAGAAAGTAGGAATTTTGATATTTACGGGCATTAATAATCTCCCTTTGAATCTATTATCATTGAGCTTAGGCATACCATAACCTGCGGCAGAAAGTATCTGTCCAGGTTGTGTTCCAGGACGAACAGTCATTTCTAAAGTTTTACCATCTATGGTGTCTACAAAGATGTTTTTACCTAGCATGGCGTCTATGCAACTGATTTCTACATTGCGAATTAAGTCATCGCCTTGTCTTCGAAATAGTGTGTGTTCTAATACACTAACTGTTAAATGTATATCACCTCTAGGTGCATTTGGAACACTATCATCGCCCATACCTGCTAATCGTAATACCAATCCGTCATGTGTACCTGCAGGTATTTTAATTTCGACTACTTGTTCTCGTCCGCTAGGTAGTCCGAGAGTGGCAACTAAATCTTTACCATGAAATGCTTCTTCTAAAGAAATAGTAGTTTGTATATTCAATGTTCTGTTTCTAGGTTGTTGCCTTTGTCCAAACATTCCAAATTGTGCAAATATATCTTCAAATCCTGGAGGAATACCACCTCCTGTATGGAAATGGAATCCTCCCGGAAATCCACCGGGAGCATTTTGGAATTGTGGTTGAGGATTATCGTATTGTTCTTTTTTCTCTGGGTTACTTAGTGTGTCATAGGCCGCAGATATTTCTTGAAACTTAGCAGTGTCACCTCCCTTGTCGGGGTGATGCTGTGCCGCTAATTTGCGGTATGCTCGTTTGATTTCATCTTGTGAGGCGTTACGATCTACGCCCAAAGTTTGATAATGATCTGCCATAATAGAAAAAGGTATAGTAAAGTATACTATACCTTTTGTAGATTGTCAACAGTTATTATTTCTTAACTGGAACTGCGTCATCGCCTTCTAGTTTTTTATGTACTTTGATTTTTTTACAATCTTGTACAGTTTTACCATCTTTACCTGTAATTGGTTTACCTGCTTTGTCAAGTTTATCATGACACACAGTTTTTACTTCAGCCTCGGCAAATACAGTGCTGGCCATACAGGCTACAATTAATAATGCTAATATTTTTTTCATGTTATACCCTTTTTTTTTAAATTACTGGATCCGGTGCAGGTACTGGGGCTGGTTTACCACCAAATCCTACAGCTACTTGACCTGTGACTGGTGCGGCTGCTGGGGCTGAGCCAAAGCCAGTCGTTGTTGCTCCAGCTCCTGTACTGCTACCAAAGCCTCCTGCGGCCGGTGCTGAACCAAAACCACTGCTGGAACTGCCGAATCCTCCTGACGCAGGTGTGCCAAATGCTGGCGCCCCGCTTGCTGGTGTCCCAAATCCGCCATTGCTTGCTCCTCCAAAACCCCCACCCATATTTGGTTGGTTACTTACATTGACATTACCTTGTCCGGGTGGTACATAGGTTGTTCCTGCTCCTTGCGGGAAGTTCATAGTTGGTCCAGCCGCCCCGCCTAATTTCTCTTGTGTTCGTCCATATGCACTGATACCTATAACAGCACCCATAGCAATATGAAATAATCCTGCACCCTGTAGAGTTAATGGTTGCCATTGGCTTGACACATTACCGTGATCTAATCCTTGTAATAAACTCCACAAAATAGGAAATCCTACAAAGTCCATGGTACAGACTAGCATGTACATCCATCCCATCATAGGACGCCACTTGCTATTCATCCAGTCTTCTTTTTTCTGCTCACTTGCGCTAATTGGTTGTTCGTCAGCCATTTGTTACTCCATGTTGGTGTACTATTATTTATTTTTATTGGCAGGAATTATCTGCTATGTAATATATGCTTAATCTACCAGTAAATATTTGAATGCAAGAAGAAATTGAAGATGATAATCAAAAAAATAATGATAGTTTTACAGATTGGGTACTTGATCTCCCTTTTGAAACATTCTTTTGGTTAATGACCGCAGTAGGGTTGGGATTATGGACTGTGGCTATTACTGTTCTCCTGGTTTATCTTCATTTTTCAAATCATCATTAGCTTCTTTGACTCGTTGTGAATTAACAAAATCTTGTTGATGTTTAATATAATATTCATCTTCAGCTTTTTGTTTTGCTTGCCATTCTTCTAATTCTATTAATTTTAATTTTTTTCTTTCTTCTCGTTTTTGTGCAAGAACATCGGGTTCTAGTTCAGGCCATCGTTGTCGTCTATCATGTGACACCCACGCCATTAAAATTACCATAGCAATCACTAATGCAAACGCTATTCCACCGTAACTTAATTCGGTCATATAAAGTTTAAATTTGGCTCGTCTTCTAGCCGCTATTCTTTCTTCGTCTCGTAGTTTTTTCTTAAGTAAGAATTTTTGTTCAGCACCCATTGATTTCATCATTTCGCTGACATCAGTCCAAAGTGCACCTAATTCAGGGGGTGCATTGTAGATCATCATTTCGCGTAATTCAACCTGCATTTGTTCTAATTGTTTTTTCATTAGTACAAGTTGGAGTGCTCTTTTACCTAAACTACTTTCGCCTTCATAAAGCTCTTCACGATTTTTGCGTTCTTCTTCTTCTATGACTGCCATACATTTTGTCATGGCATCAAAAAAGTCCCCAAGATAATTACCAAGTTCGGTATATATACCTGCGGTTTCACCGTCACGCTTGTTTAATTCTATAACACGATTTTTTTCTTGAACAAATTGATTCTTTACCTCTACTGATACTGGAGTACCAGGGGGATGTGCTTTATGGAATTGATCGTCGAGATCTTTGAGAACGGCCTTAACATCACCTGCGGCACCTTTGATGTCTTTGTATAATTGACATCCTTTCTTAACGGCAGCAACAGCTCCGTTGGCCAAGGCAAATAGGGTTAGTGGATCCACTAAAAAACCGCTCCATAATAGTGTACTATTATTTACGGAGCGGTAGTTTTATATTAACTTAGTATTTTATTAAAAGAACAAAAATACACCTTGTGCTGATAGCAATAATCCAAGTCCGGCAACAAAGAAACTTCCCCAAAACATACTCATACTAACAGCAAGAATACTTGCAGATAATACAACAATGCTTAGTTGATATAGGGTACTAGCATAGCCAATCCATGGACTGCGTTTCCTAGCTTCATCACGCTCTGATTCTAACTTGCGTGCCTTTTCCATTAGCTCTTTCTTACCTTCGCCTGTCTTTGGATCGCTTTCGTAACGATCAATCTTGGCCTGTAGTTTAGCCATTTTGTCTGTTTCTTTGCGATATGTGGCATCATCAAGACTTTGTTCAGCTAGAGTT